>Ga0157364_1005517_pt1 | contig 12890 bp, 5 predicted proteins | sample AttsexASBM2_FD_111476 | JGI IMG/M metagenome (GOLD analysis project Ga0157364, IMG submission 111476) | Fungus gardens microbial communities from leaf cutter ant in Ribeirão Preto, State of São Paulo, Brazil - Atta sexdens ASBM2 | ecosystem: Host-associated > Fungi > Mycelium > Unclassified ... | reverse complement strand
TTTACACATCAGCTTTATCTATATATAAAAAAAAAATAAAACAAAAAAAATAAAAATATATATATATATATATATATAATATATATATATATATATATATATATATATATATATATATATATAGAAAATATCATTTGTTCTAAAACTTCTTCACGTACTACTGCTTTTCAAAAAAAAAAAATTTTCTTCTAAAAACGAAAAACAAGATGGAACGCGAAAATTCTAGATGTCCAATATGAAATGTGATGATCTCCTTAGGATCGAGGAGCTCGCATACGCTCATAAAGTTCTCATAGGTAATCCTATCTCACAAGCATGAAAAAAAGATATCTAGAAGAGAAAGAAAACCGATAGGAGAGATGTTCTCGAAAATCTAAAGCCGAATAATGAGAATCACTTTGTTTTCGAAAGTCACGAGCAAGTAGGAACGTAAAACAGTTTCTAGCATATCCAATTCGCTTTTATTGGAACCATACCAGGTTTTCCTTTGTAAAATCTATGTCTGCATATGATTTGCGTGCATATGATTATGTAACTAGAACCCACAAAGGCACTTCAGTTAATAACTGAATCCATGATAGAGTTTTTGCGAGAAAGATCGGAATGGACAAAATCAAAATGCTAATCCTTCGGTATTCCGTTTATAATTTAAAAATTTTACATTGAAGGAAATGTATCTTAGATCGATAAGAATAACACGAAAGCACAAGTAATAAATTAAAAAAGCTTTCTTAAAAGGTCATGTGATAAAGCTGTTTCATTTCATTCAAAAATAGCCTCGATAATATAATATCTGATACAATTTTATTACACAATTGCTCGATCGATTGTTCGCGAGTAATAGAATATTTTATATTACGTTAATGGAAATTCATCTGTCACTTCATCATATGCTGTAAATGTCGGGAATTCAAAGTACATCTTTTCTATTTGCAATAAACAGAATGTTCGTAAAACAATATCTGAAATTTAATAATAATAAACGATGTAAATACATTTCGTATTTTACATCGGTTATTAAAATTCAGCTTGAATGGAAAGAATGATTTTTCTAAAATATTTAAAAATGTATAGTATCTATAAATACAGATTTGAATACAATAATTTTAAATTTAAATAATTAAACTATTTTAATTAATATTAAAACATAAAATAATTTTGTTAAATTAACAAAACAATTATGTAGGTCACTTGAGCATAATGGGAAATGCTACAAAGTTTTGACATTCAATTAGCTTGTGCATCCTATTATATAATTATTTTGATGGTCTAACAAAATTATTTTTCAACCTATATCTACCTAACCTTTTAGAAAAAGAAAATCATTCTTTTTGTATAATATTGGAAATTTTGACATATCAAAAGGCATCGACTACCAAAGGATTAGTAATTTATGATAATATCCAACGAACTATTTAAATCCCTCAAAAGTTATAACTATTACGAGCGAAGAATTGAAGTAGAAAAATAAATGTTTACAAACTGCCCATCTATCTCTTACCTTTCCCTCTTTCTTTCTTAATATAACGGCTTAATGCAAATCATATAACGAAACACCCACAGAAGATGCACGTGTACAAGAAAACTCTGCAAGCGATGATCTATCCCATATCATCAACCACTCCTCACAATTTTGTTACCTGGACGGCCACATCACCGACGTACTGCTACGAGTGCGAGGGTCTTCTCTGGGGCATTGCTCGACAAGGAGTGCGATGTATGGAGTGCGGTGTCAAGTGTCACGAAAAGTGCAAGGACCTTTTGAACGCCGATTGTTTGCAGAGTGAGTAACGTCAACCTATATTTCAATTTTCAAGCGCGATTTCCGTAATATTAAATAATATATTTATCAAGGATACGTATTAATTTTATTTCGGTTAACTGAAAAAGAATTTACTAAATTTTAATAAATATTTGTTTGAATAATACTAACTAAATATTTACTAAAGGTAAACCTATAATACATTTATTTGATACAAAAGCTATTAATTGAAGTATCATTTCTTTTGTTGGTGAATATTTTATTTGCTGTAAGTAAACGTTTAATTGATATTACTCAAACAAATATTTATTATAATTTAGGAAATTTTTTTCAGTCACGTCATTAAAATTAACAGATTTTAAATAAAATTTATAAATTATCATTTTTATATATTAATGAATTTGGAGCTATTGTATAAATGTACGTCGGATGCTCTGAGATCACATAACTTTTCCTTTTTCAGGTACGTAATTAAAAACCTTGAATTTATTTATTAATTGGACAGTAATAAAATCAATTGTCTCTCGACGGGACAATAAGAATTAAGTGAAATCGAGAAAAGTTTCGCAATTAAACAAAGTGTAACTGGTAATTCTGAACAGATACACATCTAAATTACTATTTTCTGTCTTCGCTCTCGTTACACTTACGTGAATTAATTATTAATTTGCTTTACAAGACCTCCGTTCGTTGCTTCTGCCAGTTATAATGTTATTTCGTCGGCCGATGTCTTGTCAATAAACGGATATTACTCTCGTATTCCATACAAAATCGATTTGTGACGGAATAATCGAAAGATTATTGATAAACGGGCGATTGTTAAATCGCGCAATTGAATTTCGCACGGATTGAGTGTCTCGCGGAAATATCAATTTTACGTAGGCGCGATACATTCGGAGGAGGCCGCTTCGCATTTTGGCTTGATAAAAGTATCGGCAATGACGTGACAGATTTTATAAACCAATCTCCAATGTCCGGAAATCGGGAAGTAATGACACTTTTAACGTCAGCCCGTCTATCAGACTTTCAATTTGATTCCGGTGATCTTCGCGTTCTCTGTAGGTGTCCTTTTCGTCTGGATACTATTCGCTATCGATTCATGCTAGCACTCCCAGACTAATGATTCCCAACCTCTTCCCCTCTGCTCTGACTCTGTCCTCGATAAAGTTTCTTTCCTTGATCGGACAGTCCACGATTAATTTACAGTCTCTCCGCCTCCGACTCGCCGCACGACAGTTTGCCCCGTAATTCCGTTCTCAATTAATTCTCCCTCATCCACCGCTATCCGTTGTAATTTCAATGTACCGGGTGTTTCGTATTACGTCTCTTCCTATCGCTTATTTTTTTCAGGTTTCCTTCTCTATATCCCTATATGATTGTATTGTCAAGGATTTCCTTTTTTAATAATTAAAATAGTCAATATCGATAATTCAAGAAAGAAACTGTTTCGATGTATACCTTGATTGATGTAAAATTCGAAACGTGTCTGACATCGCGTATTAGATTGCATATGAAATGTTTCGCTACCACGATATCGTTCTGGCATCTAACGTATCTGATGTCCGATTATATATAATCAAAATTGACGCGTCTATTGTGTAACGCGCAGAATACATGATCATCTATCACGATCTATACGCAATATACTATATTTTCCAATTTATATATAATTTTGTGAAACGTAATATCGTTGTGCCAATGGTATTATTAATGTAATGTTGGTACCAAAAAAGCTGGTATTACTCAATCACTGCCCATACGAATCATGATTTTCACGATGTAGAATTCTATCTCGAAAAAAAATCACATATTTTTTTGTGAACGTTTTATCAGCTAATGCATTGAAAAACAGTGCGATATCTGCGCCGAGAATTGTGTAATAAATCTTCTTTGCGTGTAAAACGTTCTCTAATCTTTTTTTTTTACTGGAGATAAAAGCGTTTTATCAACACCGGAGCGACATTGAGAAGATTGAGAATTAATGTATGAATCAATCGAATTCGACCATAAATTTTAGTAATACATCTTTAATAATCCGACTAAATACCCATATACAAATCTCGAATATATAGATGCTTAATAATTAATTCCAAATGTAATCTTGTTACGGACTTTCAGCACTGAAAAAACCAATGATTGTTTGATAGAGCGAATGAAAGTACAGCGTGATAATTGGTTAGGTAATTGATACACAAAGTAATTAAGTAAAATTTCTTTTTACTCCTTTAATCCATACATCTGAAATACATTCAAAAATCAATAGAACGTTTTGACTCTCTTTGGAGTCAGTTCCTCCTCAGCTAATAATAAAAAACATAAATTAATAAAACTCCCCTAATTGTCAGATATGAGTCACTTCAAATTTACAGATTGATATTAAAAGTAAAAATCTCAATAATCAAAGACATATGTCATAGGTTTTGGATCAAACAATTAACAATTTTTAATAATTAGATGTGGTCGTAATGTATATTAATGGCCATTCTTATATATAATATGCTGACAGTATATTTGATAATATATTATTTCATATATTATTCCATTTTATAGGGGCGGCTGAAAAGAGTTCAAAGCACGGCGCTGAGGATAAGGCGAATACTATAATCACGGCGATGAAGGAGAGAATGAAGCAAAGGGAACAAGAGAAACCGGAGATCTTTGAACTTATTCGGTGAGTATCCGCTTACTGCGCGCTTGCTTCTTTTTCTTTTCTTCTTTTCCTCGCAGCAGAATTACATCCAACGATAACCGTACTGTAAATTAATAACAGTTCGGTTCGAGGAGAAATAGCGTCGATCGATGTATCGATGTGATTTAACGATTTTTCATCTGTCACCACTGCTCGCTATTTTTGGATCAGTAGATTCGCAATCAGTCTCACTGGCGCATTCGTTGCGCATTGTATAGAAATCTCATAAAGAAAATAATTCAATGTCGCCTGATTGCTGCAACGGCGTACTTTTTCTTTTAAAAACTGCGGATAAAAAGCCATGAATTAATTAATTATCGTAACAACCCGTTTGAATCCCTTTTTCCATTCTACTCGGTCTCTCTGCTTTGAGGATTGTAAATGGTTCCGTGGATAAATCGCCACAGCGAGCCAGATCTATTGTATTTCACAAACTCAAACATAGGAAATCGTTAAAGGCCGTATAAACATCGTTTGGACGAATATTAATGCGTCACTACACATTCTCAGGAATAGCGTATTGTGTGAATGTTCGTGAGTAATGCCTTACTATAAATGCGGCAAGCACGATTCGCGTTTCAGACTTTGAAGTTATCTTCGTGTTATCTTGGAGAATTTGTGTGATTTTACATCGCACTGGGTATTTCGTTACTGCAGACATATCATCGATAGTCTTTCTATTCAAAACTTACAACAGATATATAATCGATAGTCTTTCTGTAAAACTGCCAAAAAAAACATTTTTAGATAATTTATAAATTTGTATATATTAGTAATTTCTACATTTGTTATACAAAAAGAGAGACAAAAGTAAAAGTGGCAAAGGAAAATTAAGTAATACTACAACGATTTTAGTGTAATAATTCATTTCAGTATTTAGTTATAATAATTTCCGCAATATTATCGATTAATGGGAAGGTAAAACCCGCTTCATTCAGTAAATGTATTATTGTTATGTAATCAAATAAGCTGTCAAAATTAAATAATCTCACAAATTAATATTGTCCAATCAATATAATCAGCACTGACATAAACTGCAACGTGCATACATTCATATTATAATTCTAGTTCAAACTCTGAATTATAATGCCTGGGAAATCGTGAAACAAAAATCTTTTGAATGTTATTTGAAATTTGACTATATAACTCGATAATATTGCTAATATTAAATATATTTATTTAAATAAATTCTGTTTTGTTCATGCGAAAATATAACGAGATCACACATCGAATAATTGTTTTCAGATACCAAAACCGACCTATTTGTGATAAATGATAAATGGATAACACACGCGGCTTAGATACGTCAGCATCGTTACAATAACCGTCTAATCGCATTTGCGCACCTTGCGTCAATCCGTCACATATCTGCCACAATTAATTAAGCGTCGAGCTATTCGAGATATCTCCGTTACCCGCGCCGCATTTCAATCTTATTACCGAGTATTGGCTTGTTATCGCGACGATTATAAACATCGACGACGCAACATAGAGTATATACGGTTTCGTAAAAGCCTCGGTAGGCTAATGAAAATCAACGTTAATTAATATCGCTTGCGCGATCTGCATTTCAAGAGACCCATATAAAGTCAATAAATCGGTCAATATTTGTACATTAGTCATGTAATTAGCATGTTATAGAAACTTTTTTAGATATGTAATCTCAAATTACATTTATATAATTTATAATTAACTGCGAAATTGTTTTAGGAGAGAATATCATATTTTCGAATTATTTTTAATCAATTCAACATAAACACGTGATAAATTGATAAATTTAGTAAACATTATATAAACTTATTAATAAACGCGAATTAATCAGTGCTCATTAATACTAACAGATATTTTTCTCGTTTCGGTCGAACATTAGTAATCATTAGTAATTTAACTTATCACGATAATTAGCGCATGAGCGAAATTAGTGCGGAACAGCTGCAGCGTTATTACGTGCCAGGAAAAGCACTAGGTCTGGTCGCTTCCACAAGAAATACTGCAACGCAGAATGTTATGTCCGCAACGGTTGTATGTATTACTGAAAATTAATTTAATATCCTAGATAATAATTAGTTGTCAATTAAAACTGCTTGTACCCAGTGGCAATAGACTGGAATTAATCTATAATTAAATGAAACGCTTAGATCAATATATGGCGATGCAGTGGCGACAGTGGGCAAAGAAAATCGAAGAATTAACAAAATTAAAGCGGAATTTTCACCATCACAGGCCCGATTTCGTCTTCTCTGAGGAATATAATCACGAATGAGCAATTCATCGTTCTCGTTAGCGAGTTGATCGATGAGCAGTCGTTTTAATTAGAAAACTGTTTTGTTCGGCACGCGTATTAAAAATTTTCATTATCAAAACGTTCGATTACTGCTGTTTTTCTTTTATTCGGAATATCAGAAAAATTTAACGAAAAACAGAGCCGTCTGAGCAAACTCCTACAAAGAAACTTCTCAAGTAGTCACGTAGCAATTTGCTACTGATAATAATCCTGTAACGTATTCTGTTTCACGGAATGCTGACTAAAAAGCATAAAAGCGAGCATAGTTTTCCCAACTGAAAAAGAATGAAACTACATTCATATGCCGGTTCAAAATTTCATTCGTGTTATCGCAAATATTTTTTTTTAAGTTTTTTTATTTAAATTCCTTTATTGAAATTCCTACAGGCTAATAATATTTCGCGAAACGAAATAATCTTTTCTTGAGAATTCGCGGTAAAAAGAACTATTTTAGATAAAGATAATCTCGAAACAATGATATATTTCACAACGAGATAAATAGACGAGATCGTGGCCGTTGACACAGCTTATGAAAGAGAGTCTCGTCGGAGTTTAGGTCAGTCTTCGGGGTCGACGAAAAGGCGCACATGGGTCACATGATGGCGGTGGAGCAGTCGGTTTTGGATGGTACCAGCAAATGGTCGGCGAAGATCGCTATTACAGGTTTGTGGCCAGCTCGTGCTCGGCGATTCCTAAACTGGTCTTGTGCACTCTCCGTATCCCACGTGACGAGCGTGTCATCAGTATGGTGTCCGTCCCAATACATAATACATATGTGTGCTGCGTATGCCTATATAATTTGATCTGTATATACAGTGCGAGTCACCGTTGTCTCCATATATTATGTCTATATATACATAATGCGTGTACGCACAAGATTACTTTGATTACTTCTTCTTATTATTATTATTGTTATTATTATTGCCATTACACGTAGATCTGATAATGGCATAATAATAACTGGCTCTTGGTGGCTGCCGCGCGTGTGGCTGTATTGTATTGATTGTGCCATGAATGTACCAATAATTGAGTAACAAATATCATTTTATGTAATTCCTATATTTAATCCCGGAAATTGTTCGACCATCGTACGATAATATGGTTCATTTAAATGGAATGATCTCACATTCGAATTACAAATTGCAATCTAAAACTTAGCTTTAACTGTAACTCTTCCTTTTTCTTTAACTTCTTCATAAGCTGACTGAGTGTTATTTTATATCCAACAACTTTGTTACGAGCATAATCTCAATGGACGAGCTATTTCTAATTCCCTCCTCAGGAACACCTTGACTTACATTCTCTCGTAACTATTCCCATCCGACCAATGCAGATTACTGTATGTGTGCGCGTGTATGCCAGTGTATGCTATGCTGCTGTTTTACGTGTATGTGCTGGCGTTTTTATGATCTTACATTTGTCCGCTGGATGTGACAATACCGCGTGCTAACCGTTAGTGTACAACACCGTTTAATTGAACATTACTCGGTATTCGCCTCCCTATCTGTGTTTTCCCTTTTTTTTTTTTTTGCCACCAACAGGTACTTCCCTTCGCTCCAATTTTACGCCAATCCCAGTTGCTGCCGTGGCAACCAGTCCACTTCAACGAGATCCATGAAATCGAGTTTGCAGACAGTTCTCTTCTCATTCGCGCGCTCAGTGTGCTATTTGCAATAGCCTCTTTTCCAGAGAACGAGTGGAGTTTCGTATTCCATCGGCGAAATGAAATCTCTCGCAGTCGGCTCGAGCGAATTCCTTCAGAAACAACACCCCAATTACCATCGTTCGGTGAAGTACTTATTTCCGGAAATCCTTGAAATGCATCTCGAATCGCCCGTTATTTCTCGTTAGTGAAAATCACCAGGTACACGTTTCTGATTTGAAATCTCATTTCGAGTATCATTCTGTTTATGTATCGATATGAAGATGTATGAGTTTCCATAGTCCATGTACATACTTATATGTACATATGTACTCCCCGTGCGTCACGTCATGCGATCGCACTGGTATCACGCAATGCTCCTCTCCTCCAAGAGAATTCAATCGAAAGTCCATTAAGGTCACGTGGCAACTTGTGGCTGCAAGTATGTGCTGTTGCTATTGTCTAAAGCAAACTCAGCCCGCCTATAGCCATCGAGCTTCCATGATCGCAAGTCCCTGACCGATAGGCCAATACCACAGCGATGTCTATCGAAAGCAATCTACCGACCACCTGTAATCTTTGGTATATCCAGGGCATGTTCTCTTTCCAGTTGCGTTTCGCTACGAGATGAGAGTCAGACGTCACGGGCATCGATCATTGCTTCGATCGCACGTGTCAGCTTAACTCCTCGTTCGAACCTGTAACAGAAATAGGTTTCGCGTGTCAAAGATAAGGAAAATGAACCCGATAGATATCGGATTAGCTCGATAGTTTGCGTTTAATGCAATTTATTACAAAAACATTCGTGTTGAAGGGTAGATAAATGTTTTTTTTTCGTCTTTCACCTCTTGTACGTTTTATCTCGAGAAATAAATTACTTTTATTATGAAATTTATAGACGATAAAGTTTGTCAAACATGCAGGAGGGATTATAAGACAATATGTCGCGTAAAATACTTATCTTTGAAAGTAGCTTTATAAAGTTACATCCCTATTGAAGAAACACTTAAATTAGTCTGCATCGTTTATTCACTTCTCGTAAACAAACCGCAACGACACGTGTAGCGCGTATCGATTTCTTTCTCACGGATTATTTCCATACGAGATATGTCGATGAAAAACACGTGTAAAAAATACGTGAGATCGAGGAAAAAGTATGATCGAAATATTTCACGCACACATTCCATATTCTTTGTACTCGTCACCTTCATTTCGCGCGATGACGTGTCTCCAGAATCATTCATTGGTTCCAATTCAAAAGAAAAATGAAACTTTTCTTCTCCGAATCGTTGTCTTGTCGGCAGGGATGAAAATGTAAAGCATATAGTTCTTACAATACTTGGCAAGAGGCACTACCGTGTCTCTTGATATATATTTAGTATTTTTTACCGAGAATAATTCAACAACGTTGATCGATGGTCATAACTTAAAATTTCGGTTCATCATTCTTTCTTCCTTTCGGTAAAACTTAATTTATTCTCAAGAAAATTATGTTATCTCAGACTTCTCTAAATATCATTTATAAAATACGACTACAAGCTCCAATTTTTATAATTTTTAAAAAATCTTTAACTCGATATACATATTTAAATCATGAATAACGGATTAGAATTCTTAGAATTCTTGTTCGATGAAAAAAAAAGAAAAATTACATTTTCCTGAGATTTAATAGACAAGTAAAAACTTAATCAAGTAATTGATCGCTTAAAAAGCTGTTCCTATCGTTGATCGTCTTCGTGAAACGATTACCATAACTGAGAGATCAATGGAAGTTTCGTGTTGGCGATGAGCCATGCAAGTCGAGCAACAAGTTTTCTTATTCCAGGCTGATGGACGTGCCTTTACAGAACAGCTTCCTGCATAAAACAGCGCTAATTCTACAACGATTCGAGATTAACAGGTGGTAATGCGCTTGGTACAGCAAGGCGCGTGTGATCGATTGGTCTCTATGTACTTTCATTTGGTATAAAACTTCGAAGGAACTTTGTACGGCATTCCGCCGTATGAAACGCGTCGTGTTCGATACGATTCTCGTTCTCTACTTCGAAGCTATTAATACTTCGCCACACCTAGGCATCGATCTCATCGTCCCTTTTTTATGCAAATAAAATCAATCGCGTTGCTTCCGGTCGAATTATAATTCGATTCGAGATTCAAGTAGGACCCGCCTTCCCGATTGACACCCATCATCCATATTCATCCGTTAAATTCCGTATGCTCGACTCGAGCAAAATTGGCAAAGGGCACACAGAGAATCCATAGGGATAAAAACTTTGACCAGCGGATAGAGCTAATCCATCTTGTATTGAGACGCGGATCTGAAACACACGTCTCGCTTTGCTTTTACATGAGATACAGATACAAAAGTACTGAGGTATACACAGGCTAATACAGATACCCTGGCTGCGCGAATGTAATCTTGCTAGCATAGCTGAGCTGTTGAATATACTGCCATCGCTGTTGCTGGATTTTCGGACGATTTTCCGCCTCGCGACGATCCTTCGGTAGCCTCGCGTCCTTCGGTAGCCTCCGTAAGACTTCCTTGATCGCCTCGAAGCTGCTGTCTCAAGAGGATCCTCTTCCTCGAGAAATCTCTAAAAGAGTGTGGATTGACAATGAAAGGAAAAGGGTACGAGAGGTTGTCGAAGGACTAACCGATGACGACGACATTGTCTTCTTTTCAGCACGACGTTTTCAGTCGACCCGGATACGCACATAGACAGCCTTGAGCAGGCCGAACAGATCGTCCTTGAGGGTACCAGCAAGTGGTCCTGCAAGATCGCCATCACAGGTGACACGATACTGATACCTTTAGAAATTTTTTTAACGAACCTTCACCACACTCTCGATAATGAACCACCAATCAGTTCTAGTAACCACGTACATACACACGCTTGAAATACAACTACACAAAAACTTGTTAAAATTCTCTATAGAATAGCGCGGCTACAAAGATCGCTATTTATATACTTTTCGTCGTAATACTCTATCTTCTCTCAATCACTCTTCTCCGAATCACGAGAGCAAAGTTTCAAAATCACTGTGATACACGACCGCGCAATTTCTGTCGCTTACAGATTCTCTGATGAGTTTAGAACTTTGTCTTGCGAAGCAGAGACTACGAATTCATCCGACAATCCGTAATCAAGAACAGAAATCCTGTGCGCGCGCGCGCGCGCCCTTCTCAATAAGCACAGATCTTTCTTTCTCTCATACACAAATCTCGATTTTTCAATCACCGTATTGCCGCGCGCACCGCTCGCGATTCAAAGCGAAAACACGAAAAGATCTACATCACAGAGCGCCATCGGGTTAATAAGCAACGTGATATATGAAATATGATACACTTTGCGTTGTGCCGCGTATTCCGCAGTCGGGTTCTTGCATTCCAATTGCATCATCGGGGCATGCACATATTCTGCGATCGATGCACTTCGTCCGGCACGAACTCGAACCCCGAAGATCGATCGAGCGATGTACCTGAATCTCCCAACGTTGCTGTTCATTCTTGCGTGAAGTTCCGAAATATATTAAAGTTGGACGCAATATATTGCTATTCTTGTTGTCTTGCATTCCGGTTGTTACAGTGAAAACTAAAGCAATTTATAAAGTTTCGCCGGTCGACGGAAAAGGGTTACGACGTCGTAATCGTACCGACGAAGGGATTTTAATGTAATCCAGATTTGTGAGTTATCGGGAACGTCGTTGGTCGCAGAGTAACGTGTCGAATCGTTCGGTGAATTATGCCATTTATGCGCCGGGCGAGAAAAACCAAAACTCTCCCAACCACGCAATGTCGTTCCTCGTTTATATAGCGACGACTTTTTATTTTTCACCATTTTTATCGCGATTCTGCCGACGCTGCTATAACATCGGATGTCAATAAAAATGATAAGCGCGTGGGCCGTATAATTTTACACGGCATTACAGGCAGCGTATGTCATAGAAAATTACAGTTCGCCGATCGAAATTGCAATCGTAGTACTCCGCGGCTGCGAACGATGTGGCAGACGAGAGCGATGCAAGCTGCATACGTATGCGCTTCTCCTCGGCGAAGATCGATAGTTCAACGTACAGACAAGCGTAATAGTTACGCTCAGCTTCCGCAGTCCATTCACGTTATGTATATGACTAGATACATTTCTTATCGTCTTAGAAATTGCATAAAAGAAACACAATTGGACGAACGTATCCCATTAATCAGGAGGACTCTACGGAATTCTCGTCGGCATAACGTTATGTAACTTTGTCGTGAAAATTTCACCAATTTGATTCGCAGCACGTTTCAGTGATATATATTTTAAGTATGCGAAATATAATGCAGGGAGCAAGAGAAAGAATGTTAACGTCCTCGATCAATGCTGGATCGTAGCCAATAGTAAGAAACAGTTGAAACAGTTGTGGTAACGTCGGATACGTTCGGAACGCGTCGAAAACGCGAGAAGCCAAGAGAAACTTGTCGGAGAAAAATCCATTTGGGATTCGATTTGCTTTCTTTCATCGCTCCTAAGGC
>Ga0157364_1005516_pt1 | contig 12892 bp, 9 predicted proteins | sample AttsexASBM2_FD_111476 | JGI IMG/M metagenome (GOLD analysis project Ga0157364, IMG submission 111476) | Fungus gardens microbial communities from leaf cutter ant in Ribeirão Preto, State of São Paulo, Brazil - Atta sexdens ASBM2 | ecosystem: Host-associated > Fungi > Mycelium > Unclassified ... | reverse complement strand
AGCCAAAATCATGCCACTGCACTCCAGCATGGGCAACAGAGTAAGACTCTGTCTCAAAAAAAAAAAAAAAAAAAAAAAAAAAAAAAAAAATTGCTGAAAAATAATATTTTTTTTTTTAAAAAAAAAAAAAAAATTATTTTGTGTATTTTTTCCCCCCCCCCCCCCAGTTTAAAACCGTATCTGATATTTCAACACCGAAAGTGTTGTATTTGATGAAAATATCGTGCAGTTTATAGATATTTATATAAATTCACAACGAAATATTAGCATTAAACCTGACTAAAATCGAATAAGACATTTTCTATTTAGTTAAATAATTAAATTGAATATCAATAAGATACAATGATAATGTCCTGCGATTCTCTCTCTCTTAAACAATTACATAACTTTATATGACTATATTAATTCATCCATAGAGATATATCTTTGAAATCTATGAAAATCATGAATGACGCGTTTCAGTTTCAGCCGATGGTGGGTGACGTCTATGAGAGCGGTATGTGTACTCTACCTAGGCAACATTGGCCCAGCCAGAGCGTTCAATCGATGTCGATGACAATGAGTCCTCCGATATTGTACGCCGGTCTGGGCGTCGTCACCAGGACCTGTCCGAGCGGCACGCTACCGACGAAGGACTGTGAGACACGAGTGCCCGGTCAGTGTTGTCCAGCAATCCAGACGCAGAAGGACGCGACGATAGGCACGCCAGTGGTGATGGCCAAGAGGGAGAGCTCTGTGTGACCCTACACCCACCACGGGGCCTGCACCTGCAGCGTGAGCGAGTTGCTGTGAATCACACCGTTGTCAATCGCGAGATAGCCGTGGATCCTGGATGACATGAGCGTCCAGGAAATGTTCGGGAGATGTCTACAGGTCACGCGAAAATTGGAACGTCTTTTAGAAACGAAGCTTCAATTTAAATTCCGAAAGACGTTTGGACAATCGTTATTTAGATCTGAAAATTGAGATGTCTCCTTTGAACGATTTGTAGGGGGATGTTTTCTTTTATCAAACTGGAATGTCCCTCCGACGTCGCTTATGTCGTCCGGAACGCTTGGGCGAGCCGGTTTGAGTTCGACAGATTTATGTTTCCACTCCACAAACGTCACTATTTGCGTCTCTCTGTTGAATCAAGTGCCCTTTTTACATTGAAAAACGACGAATATCCCGACCGGCTGATCTGCCGGCTTCTCTCATCCCGTGTGCGTAGCCTCGTGATCGAGCCCCGGTGGAACCAAGACGGGCACCTTATATGGTAGAGAGAGAGTGAGTTTACGAAAATGTGCGTGTGCGCGAGCTCACCAGCTTGCCGCACATACTTCTGTACATACCTCGAGACACGGAAGATATTTTGTACGAGACGCGTATATATTAACGATTTATTCCCACTTTTACTATGAACACAACACTGTACAATTTGTCTAGTCGATGTAAGTATAAATATGTATATGCGTTAAAGTCGTCGGGGGGGAGTCAGACCAGAATAACGTACACTGAGGGGGATGATCATCACCGTCGCGTCACGCGGGTCACGCCGCACGCGCGATATAATTATTTATAACGTTGACAATGCGTAAATGCGAAATAGCGGGACTCTCGCGGGTACGGGAGAGAGAATGGGGGCGGGAAGGAGGGGAAGAGGCGAAGTTGTCAGAGACATATCGTTTGTAGTATCTCCATCCGCGGGAATCGAGTATGAGACGAGGCGTACGAAGAGCAGCGAAGTAATGAGACGAAGAAAGAGAAAAGAATGATTGAAGAAGAAAAAATAAAATAAATCCCCGTTGCGCTTTCTCAGTCTGCAGGATTCTGGATTTCATCGTAATATTAAGCATCTCTTGTACAATGTATAAAGTAACGACTTCCTTCGAAGTAAATGTACCGAGTATGATGAACATTGTTTTTTCAAAGTCTTGAATCTTACTCTATATAGAGAGATGGCCCCCAATTAAAAAAAAAAGTGTGGTACAGTAATTGCGATAGCATTTCTAACTTACTGCCTGTTTCGACGCTTGTGAATCTCGTTGGTAACTTCATTTGGCAGAGGTTTCCCGACCTCTCTGTATCATATAGCTTTAAAATGAAAAAAAAGAAGAAGAGAAATGAAGGTTCATCGAAGGGCGCCTCGTCATATCCTCCGTACGATACAGGGATAATCTCATCGTTGATTAGAGCGGCCCGAGTCGCGTCTCTGAGTACCAGGCTGCTAATTCGCGAAAAGTAAGGTGAAAATTGACCATGTAGCCTTTCCCTTGATATCGAGCAGTTGATTACTGGGCGGTGCATTTCAGCTATTATATATTATTACGTGAGACGCGCATCAAAAGTCTCTCCTTTTCGCGCGAAGTGATAATACCTCGTACTTTGCTTCGATCTGTACAGATTGATTTTTCGCGTATAGGATTTATGCTCCAAGCACGCGACGATCCTTCTGCGACTGCAAGGACTCACGTGAGAGTCAGAATGCCCTTCATACAGCGTGAGAAGAAGAGAGAGATCTTTCGATGTTCACGTATTATATCTAAATAAGATCGTCGTGTATCTAATCGTTCTAGAATTCGATAACATAATCGTAATTAATCCGATGATAAATGATCGCAAATTTTTTCTGATGTTACAGTGTGTTTTTACGCTCTCTACGAAGCAGCAATATCGATCTAGTTTAGAAAAACTAGAACAGGAACACGAGACGAAAACTCTTTCAAACGTCTCGAGAGCGTGAAAGTTAATTTAACTTTCTTCATTGTTCTTTTTACATTTTAATTATTAAGCATTAAATAATTTTCCGTTTCTTTATAAGCGAGTTTTATCTACAAACGATTTCTGTCTCTTTTGACGCGGCCAAGTCAAAAGCCAAAAGCCAAAAGTTTCGTTGAAGCAGCACGGTATTTGTCTACCAGATCGAAACTTCGCATAAATTGACTATAAAGGGAATGTAGGTTGTGACTGTTTGCAGTCGCGTCGTCGTTGCAGTCTGTTATACGTGCTTGCAAATGAATATGCATAGGAGACGGTCCTCATATACGGACGAAGCATTCACGTTTCCGTTCGCCGTGGGAAACGACAAGTGATTATCGGGGATACTTAGCGAATTATTCGATGTGTAAGGAATGTAGGTAAAACGGCGAAGATTTTATGAGCCGTAAAAAGCTATCACGAGAATTTCTAGGGCAAACACGTTGTTTTCTCAATCGCTTAGACGTTACGTTAACGCGTCGCTCCCGTGAAGATCTATTAACATTTAAAAAAAAAATGAGACGAATCGTTGATTATTATTATTACTGCCATTAATGGAATTGATGTCGGAACATTGTGAGTGTATGTTGTCGAAGAGAATTTTTAGTAATCGTTGATACGCAATTGATACGCGCGTTCCTCCACCTCCTCCCTCCCCTCCTCCCCCTCCCCTTGTTATAACTTTTGCACATACATAGAGATTGTAGCCGTATACAATGTAAAAGAACGTTGCAACAAAGAGATTCTGCGATCCGACGACGGGGAAATGTCACAGAAACGAAAAACGTACAATAAAACCTGGATCCAAACTGCCAAAGTTTTCTATACTTCATTCGTATGTATCATTATATACGCCCACTATACTATGAAAAAAAAGTATGAACTTTTTAATAAATAATAAATAGATTTTTTTCTAACGAAAGACACACAATTGTCTGAGAAAATATATTTATTAATTCCATTTTATCGACACGTTTAATTAAATTCGAGGAAACATTAAGAGGAAAAAAAGAAAGAAAGAAGTCATTTTTCCGCATCTTGCTTGCGAGACAGTTGGTTTCCAGGGCACATTTCTATTTTTTGCTGTTCCGGTGATCCGGAACCTTTCGGCCATCGAATGCGTCGCGAGGCATAATATCGCAAGGCGGTGGCCAGACATTATTATCTGCAAAACGATTAAATGATATTTGTCAGCCAGCACTGGAAGATTAACGTGAGTGTCGATGTTCAATCGCGCATGAATCGTACAGTTAATCCTCAGTGAAAACATGATCGACGTCGATCGCACTCGTTTCAGTGTAACTTAAGTATCGATCGAAAAATGAGACATGTTAAGGGGACGTTGTTTTTTTTTGTTAATTTTTTTTTAAAGGTAAGAATGCATTTTGCTGCACTGTTCCGTATGCGTCACTGCCTGTATATCGTAATAATGAGACCGGATCTGACCAGCCGCCGCTTGCGCAAGACAACATTGAAGTTTGTATATGTACTTAGTTTAGGACTATCTCCGCCATACACAAACACACACACACACACACACACACACACACACACACACACGCACACGCACACACACACACACACACACATCATACATACATACACACGAGTCTCATGTACCCCAGAACGTTTTTTTGATATTGTAAATATTCTGAAATAAATAATCGTTTTTATTCACGCGATTCGTGTGATTATTGTTGTTCCTTAGCAGTAATCTTTGATTCAGATCAACGATGATTCCTCTATTGCACAAAGTTGCACAAAAGTTGTAGCAATATTGAAAAATTTTGTTGAGTTGCAGCGATATTGCTGCAAATTCTGTACCATATGAGTTTGATCAGTTTTTTTATCAATGTCATAAATCTATTAGTTTCTTTGTTAAATTTACAAATATAAAATGCGTTCCTACTATGTCGAAAACAAATTTTGCAAAGTGTCTGTTATCAAATTCAATGGTAGAATATCAGCAAAAATATAATAGTAAATTGTAATAGTAAAATATAATAGTAAATTGATTGATAGAAATCATATAATTTACAATTTTGGAATATATCATTTATCATTTCATTGTTATTATCAATCCATTTATTATTATTTCATTCCATTATATGTTCTATTCAAATGATTACGAAATAACAGATTCTGCTCGAATTTCTACTGGCAATCTGTCGTAAAAGATTATGTCGACATTACTAGCAGAATACAAAATAAAATCGATACCAATCCAGCGCAATAATCTTCTGGAATCTACTGGTATACAACTAACATTTTGCTTACTCGATGTACGTCAGTACATGTAATTCTTACCGTCCCAGAATGCACTCGGCGATGCATCGGAATACATTTGCAAATACTCCTCGACGGTTTTGAGCACGGGCGAATTCACATTCAAGAGAAACTCGAGAACTGTGCTCTCGGGGAGATACCAGGCCGCTTTGTCTCCCAAGTTCCGTAGCACGTCTTGAATGTTGATCGACTGTAAAATCGAATGAAACTAGCGTCACGGGATAGAATGAAGGAAATTCTTAGCTTTATATGTTTAGTATCTCGGATTCAAAATCCTTCTTCTACTTTCTCCAATAATTCTTTGAAGCCTCATCAAACCTCTGTTTGACATCCGTACAGAATATTGGACGTTTTACATCTCCCTTAGATCTCTGTAAAATTGCGAACCTTTGCGTTCATCACGTTTGCAATATACTTGCATAACGTGTACACCTTTATTAGACAGTTTGAGACTTGCTTTAGAATGTCATCCAATGTTTGAGCTTCTAACGTCCCTATTAAAGTCGGCGGTATCATGTAGACGTGGCACCATCCTGAGAAGAATCTCTGCAAGTGCAATATATATATGTGCAATTTTTTTTTTACGTATATCCACATGCATCACATATCAGGGCACCGACTTGATGAACGTGATGATACGAAGGCAAAGGAATTGCTTTTCCGAATTTGCATTTATCATCGTCCATGACGTACATAAGCTTGTAGTGCTTATAAATGATGTCTTCCCATGCCTGTCAAGAAAATAAATCTCTGCCTTATTTCCATTTCTCTCTTAAAAAAATAACGAATAGATGAATCACAAATGAGAATCGCAATCATCAAAGAAAAATTTTACGATCCGAAGGTTTGCAATTTAAATAAGTAATAATTTACTTTAACATTTTCTTCTCTTATGATGTAACTTATGATGTTATGTAATATGAAGGTAAAAATATTGAAATACCTCTAATATATGAATGTAATATGATGGGTAAACAAGAAATAATCCTGTAATGGGCATGTAATCTATGCGTAAATCCTGTATAATATTTTCCATTCTCTACGAAATATAAATTATTTAAAAAATGCTTTTCAATCGTAACTTGTGTAATTATAATTTGAATTAGTATTGTTCATAAATATAAAAATATTCTCTGTAAAACATAAATTATCTTTGACATTTATTTATTCAACTTCGTTGAATATTGTTGTTAATGTCGGCTAATTATATTTGCTATTTTCTCAAAATACAAAAGTTTGTTTTCGGAGATTATTGCAATGTCGTAGTTATATAAAACTCTAAGAAACAATATATACAATTTACGCTGATACTTACCTTTCGTAAAACTTCATGAGTTCCATGATATTTCCCAATGTAAATGACTCGCGTAATGAAAGATTTCTAAAAAGAGCATGTGACATATATTTCAAGAAAAAACTATATAAACTTTAATAACTTACAATTAGTTTTAGTCATTTTTGTTTAAACTTTAATATTACAAATATTTTATAAACAATATTTTTATACGTAAAAGTTTTATGTCACCATTTCAGTATTTTGATTAAAAATTATTGATTATAGATACACATTAAACAATCAAATAGTACAACTTACGTAACCAATGGCGCGAAGATTATATTGTATCACATCTAAAACACTTTTTCGCACTGGTTCAGTTAATGACGCCATTGGAAGTTTCGCAACATGTTTTTTGTTACTAGCCATTAATGCGTATTATATTCTACTGTTAACTTCGTAAATTCGTCTTTCAAAAGCAGAAATTCTGCGTATATTTTTAATATGACAACGTAATGGCGATGATGATGAAAAGAGTAATCTGAACATTCAAAGAATTCCTGTTCAATGAGAATGCTTACTTTGAAGCTATCTTCGTGCAAGTTTTATATACCCAGTGAATAAAATGGTAAATACATATTCAGTATCATGAATACTTGAATACTCAAATCTGTGCCAAAAATTGAGCTATTCTTCTCGTGGATACATAAGAACGAATAAAAGGTAAAAGTGAAAAACATAAATTGGCAATGCTTTCGGATGAAGGACGATTAATATATATATTAAATAAAATGGCCAAATAATTTTTTTAAATTCAGATCTCTAAAAATATATTTATCATAAATTTCTACACTTAATGATAGGTTGCTTTCGCAAACCAGAGATCCATGAAATCTATATAATTACGTAGAATCAAAATTTAAATCTAAATACTTAGTATCAAAGGATCGCTATGAAAAACTAAAGTGACAAAAATTATGCAATAAACGATTTTGCATTTTAATTCCTCACGAAAGTCAATATCAGTTTAAGCGTTATCACAAGAGAGTTAACATCAATTATCATTTATATTATCGCGCTTATTCTAAACATTATCTATTAAATCACATTGCTAAATTGCGAAGAATTCTAATTATTTTTTTGCTATAATTGGCAACAACGGCGGTGTCGGCTCGCTAGGATTACCTAGCCACACGGATTTACTAAAGCGTCCCTTTATAACGGGCGCTTGCCACTTGTTACTGGACACGACGGTAGCCGTCGGTTTCTCCGCCGTGACCATGGCTACGCTTACAGTCCTGAAATAGTAATAAAGATTATTTAAGAGTATATGAGTGAAAAGTTCGCGAACTAAGTGTAATAATGCGAACTAAGTCTCTGGTTTAACGAATTAAAATAAAACTGTTTACAGAACATCACGAAACGAGATAATAAAACAAGAATATTTTCATTACGCATTCCTTAGGAAAGAAATAACTACTGTGGTGAAGAATTTTTACACGGAACTTTAGTAGAACAAGACAGGAGAAAATGAAAAGGTATTCGTAATGCACAAACAGCATTTATTAATGAAAAACATGTTACAAATCTTTTTAAACGCCGTTTATTTTTTAATAGTAAATTTACGAAAAAATAATTTCTCCAAATTTGAGTATGTATTAAGAGTTACTCCCCAGAGCTTGCTATAATAATACTCCTATTCATATCCTTCACCCATATCCTCACAAATTGTTTATATACTTTATCAGAGCTTTCTCGCGCACCGCATATACGAAATTTCGTGCTCGTGGTGCGCGAACTGGAAAGCTCTGCTTTATATTATGTATAAATTGTTCTATGTGACCAGTATTTTTCAACATTAAAAAATTTACAATTAATAAATAATGTGACGAAATAATTGAAATGAATTTGTCATAAAAGAGTAATTCTAATAAAACATAAACTTATAAAAAAAATTATAAGATGATATAGTAGCAGTGTAACATTTATCACATTGTAAATGTGTGATTGTTTCAGAGAACAAACCCAATGTTAAAGACGCGATTATAATAATAAATTATATAAACACAAAATAAAACAATAAAGATGGATGGAGAACATAGGTGAATCATAATTTTCATGATAACGATTATACATTTTATGTTTTCTATCTGGCAAAAACTAGTGCGTAAATAAACACAAAATAATTCACGATTGTCTATTCTATAAATTGATTAGGTCTTCTAATGCCAAGGTACTTGACTTGGATGACTGATGGTACCCAGTTTGTAGTACCTGGTGGTAGATGGCATCTGTTGAGCTGGTGTAGACGAACTCGGCGGAGTCGCTACGATGGGAGTTTCAGCACCCTGAGCTGGAACACCATCTCCTTTGAGAACAGAGATGCATTTCCAATGGTTAATGAAATTATCCTTCCACAATCGGACGCAACCATCGTCGCCAGAACTTGCTAAAATCGTTCCCATACAATTCCAGCTAACACGCCAGACGGTACAGTAATGATCATCGAACTGTGCGACTACATTCGTTTCAAAATGCGATATACCGGTCTGTGTACTCTCGCTGAAAAAAAAAATAACATACTTTTCCGTTTGCCTATTATTTTTTTATGCAATCTTGAACAGTTTTACTTACTCTGTCGGTTTTAAAGTAACTATCCGTACATCTTTTGTAGCTATAGCCAGTGTGTGGAAATTTCTGCCTAGATTAGGAGCAAACGCAATGTCATAAACGGCATCTGTAATGCTCGACAATGTCTCGGCCTTCACCCAACGCCTACTGTTCTCAGAATATTCGTAAATAAAAATTTTTGCTCCAAGTGTAGGATTTGGATCGTCGCTACCGACTGCTATCATAGGCGGATGTAGTCTAAAGTATATTTTTATCAAATATTAATACAAGCACATTAAGGGGCGATAACTCTTAACGAGTTGTTGATTTTGTTGCGCAGATATTATTAGAATAAAAAAGCTGCGCAATGACATCAACTATCGTTAAAAGTTACAGAATTGGTCCCTAAAATTGATTGATATTATTATGTAATAAATTATATTTTTAATATCAATAACAAAAATTTAAAAACATTAGAAGATAAAAGCACACTTACCTGGAGAGAGATGGATTCCATGTAAGACAACTACATGAAAGTTTACAGTTGATGTCATGTTGTAACGTCCATTGGCTCAAATTCATGATATCTGGTGCTTCATATATCCGAATAAATCCATCTGCACTACAAGTGGCCAGAAGAAGGCCTAAAGTCTTTGGTGCAAACTTTACATCTGTGACGGAAGTACGTGAATCAACTAAATTTGTTCTTTTAATCCAATGTTTGCTGCCACGAGCTTCTGGTCCCGAACCTTCTCCAACTGTTAAGAAAAAGAAAAGATGTAGGGAACAATAGAATATAATGTCAAGTTTAGAAATATGGAAGAATAAAACAAAATCTATACCAATTTCCTCCCAAACAGCAGCGGTGCGATCAAATGAACATGTAGCGAGAACCTGACCAAATTCTGGGTGTGCCCAAGTGACTTTCCACACCGATCCACTGTGAGCCTTCCAAGAAGCAGTTAGATGCCAGTTTCCATGTTCATCTTCATCCCAAACCTGTAATATTAATCTTATTCATTAAACCTATAATATTTCATAAATAAATATATATTAATAAAAATTTTTATAAAAATTAATTCTGAATTATATATTTAATATCTATATTTAGCGACAATTAAGTATGTATACTAGGAAAAATCTGAATCGTATGTCTATAAGTCTGTTTTTTATAATTCAATTAGTACATACTTTTTAAAATTAAAGTGAAATGGATATAAACTAACAAGTAAAATGTTTATGTAAGCCTTTACCATATTGATGCTTAAATTAGTTATTCATAACACAATAGATATATAAATCACAATTAATCAGATGTGTTTACCAAACAACGTCAAACAAAGTTAAAATAAACGCAAACATTGTGAGTTATGTCTACCTATTATGAATATATAATTTAAAGGTATCAAACATCTATAGATGCTCACATAAGCGTTTTGCTTGTATCAGATGTATTCTTCTTTCAGCTGGAGTCCACAAATATTACTACTTTATTTTAATTTAATTTCAAATAAGTTTAATATTTGTTGAAAACGAGAAAAAAAGTTCTATAATGCAGTCTAATGCAGGAATAAAAACAAATCTTATTCCTTCGTTTACTGTACCTTTACAAATTGATCACTGGAGCACGTCGCCATTCGTTCCCCATAATAATCGTAGGCGATATCGTGTATGAGATCTTTGTGCTCCGCATTGATGCTGTGCGCCTCGTACATCGCGAATGAAATAAATTTCAGTGATATACACTCGAGCGAGAGATTGTTTACTAAACGCGCCACACGTTGAAGGTTATGACACAGCGTGCTCCGTGTCGACACTGTCGACGTCTGTCGGCACCAACAGAATTATGGATGCTCGAATCTGTTCGAATCTATGCAAGATATGTGAATGGCAGCGCTCTCTATATCGTTTCAAACTTTTTTCAAATATTAACATCTACAAAGCTCAATTTAATGAAAATTACGCTGAGATTTAATTGCCAATCATGAAATATAGAACGTTAATAAATTGAACGTTAATAAATTGAAGAATAATTAAAGAATTATGAATTAAAAAGTCTAATAAAAATATTATATTTCGTTCCTCCTCTATCCTGAAACGAAATATTATAATATAAAACAAATATAAAATTAATAAAAAAATATTTGCTTTATAACATAAATTATTTTATATATTAAAATTTTATTTCAAATATTATCACTTACTTTGGGGATGTCCCATAAAAAATTGCTGAAACTAATCAGCTGTCTATTTCTATGCATAAAAAATTTAATATATATAAATATGTATAAGCATACAAAAATATGTATAATCATACATGGAATATGTCCATCCCTATGGAATATGTACATCCCTCTTTCTTTTGTAAAATTACTTTTTAGTATAATGGAAATAATAATAATATATAATAAATATGTATATTTTGTGCATAATTATGCATAATTATGCATAACAAATTTTTACCAGAACATAGGAAATAATAAAATATCTTTTATATGGCAGTTTTATTTACATATAAATAAAGTAATAAAGACGATCGGAAACATTTTTATTATTTAATAAATGTTTATAAGAATGTTAATCTCATAAAATATATATCAGAAATTTAAATAAAATATTTTATGATTATTAAGATGATTGGCAATATTTGGCATTTTTATAAACATTTATTAAATGATAAATTTAATTGAATTTATTAAATGATTAAATGTCAGCAAAGAAAAAAATTTATTAAATAACAAAAAAATTCTCAATTTTTATAAGCGAATAGATCGATATACTTTTTTCTTCATTTAACAACGAGATTAAATATTGGCAAATTACTGTTCTCGTATTAATTGATTATGTTAAACAAGATCCTCTAGGACAACTAGCATTACGACGCAAAAGTCGTGTGTAAGGCCGAAGGCGGTTTCGGATAACACTTTGACCCGTTCGTATGGTGTCCGTTATCCGAGACCGACTCGCTCTCATGCAATTGCAGCTGCAAATGTATTTCTTGGCCACCCCGGCTGATCGTCATGAATGCGATCAGGTGTATCGCGATAATGACCGGATATTTTTGCGAATCTCGCTCCAATAATAGCACCGACCGAGCCATCATTATCGTGTAGTTAAGGTTGAATATCAGATGATCCCCATACAGGTAACAACCGATTATTATATTTATCCATTATAATATATAAAAAAGGAAATATCTCTGAATTGAATTCGTTACTTTTCTATAACATTTTTATGCTTCATTAGATATTAAGATAATCCATATAATATTCTTTATATCTTTTATATTTTTATTTCTGTTTCTTTTCTGTTGAAATAATTTCATTGGCTTTTTGAAAGAAATTAAAATCTAACAAAGTGATATCAAGCAAATGAGATAAGCATTAAAGAGAAATTATAATATAAAATGCGATTGACATGGTTTTTTTAATAACTGTATATATTTTAAGCTTGTAGAAATAAATGTGAAAATTAAAGAAGCACCAATCAATCAAACAAAAATAAAATAAATCTTGCAATGCAGAATGGTATTAACAGGAAATAATACTAAAATAATTTCTCGAATATTAATACATCGAGAAGAATAGCTTACTCGTCGAGTCCTGGCATCGCTGTCACCTACACCCTTTATCGCATTTCCGGGCTATATTATGTCTATAGCACTTGCATACGGTGTAAATAAATACTCCATATCGTGGAGTGTCATCAGGCACTTCGGCCAGTCGTCTTATGTGTGAGATATGGCGATACTTCGTCGCCTTCGAGTCAGTGCCGAGATCGAGCTGTGAAATGTCGGACTGAAGCTTCTTTGTGTTAAAAGAAAAAAATCTAAAAATAAAAAAGTCGAGTGATATTTTTCGTGCGATCGAGCAACTAGAATTCCATAATTACGCGAAAATTATGCATAAAACGTGATCGAGAGTAGAGAGATTAGAGAGTAAAATCAACGAAAGTGATTTTAATTTGTCAAAAAAAATAATTTTT
>Ga0157364_1005515_pt1 | contig 12893 bp, 11 predicted proteins | sample AttsexASBM2_FD_111476 | JGI IMG/M metagenome (GOLD analysis project Ga0157364, IMG submission 111476) | Fungus gardens microbial communities from leaf cutter ant in Ribeirão Preto, State of São Paulo, Brazil - Atta sexdens ASBM2 | ecosystem: Host-associated > Fungi > Mycelium > Unclassified ... | reverse complement strand
TCTTGGACATGTTTCGGAGTTTGGGATATGACATGCTACTACCAGTATATTTCCTAGAATGATTGAAAGAAATGGTGGATTTTATTCAGAAGTAGCTCAAAAATTGAATGCATATATATCAATTCATCTAAGATGGATTCTCCACTGAATAAGTATATTCTTGTTACTTGTCACATCCTATATTCTGGTCTCATCTGTTCTAACTCACGGATAACTACCTATTCTCATTCACACTCCCAAACCTCTTCCAATAAACCTTGTTTATTTCACCTCAGATATCCTCACTAGTCCAACAAAACTCCATAGATCTTTCTCTCTTGACATCTAAGAATTACCAGTAATTAAAGTAACTCACTTAGCAGTTACATTCCAGATAGCTACCCTAGATATACTGACTAGTATATAATCTGGTATTTTATACTATAGTAGTCATTCTAAAAATTAAGTAAAACTAGCATTTCTCTTCTAGTGTTAAAAATAATATATCTTACTATCTTCCAGTGGTTTTCTACCTTCTGAGTTCCCAATTCCCAATCTGAAATATATGATCCATGCAACTTATAAAGATGCAGTATATAAGCTAAAGCCAAAGGTTGTTTTGCTTTGTCTTCTGTATTCTTGGATAATGCAAAATTACTTAGTTTTGGACTTTGAAAATGTCCTTTTAGAATCTTGGATAACAAAATGTGAGCTGCATCCAATATTACTACTCAAAGGGACAAAGAAATTAAATTATAGAACAACCTAGATATTACAAACTTAAGACCTTAGGGTTAGTCAAGTGAATAAACCTTGTATTGGGTTAATACAAGAGGATTCAATAAAGAACTCTGTATAGGATTGTCTACCTTATATACTAAACTATGATGGTTTATGCTACTACCTCTCCAGCCTATCCTAAATGACTATGTGTTCACTTTAAGGTCAACATGTGTTACACACATAATATTATCCTTGTAGAACCTTCTATATTCTTCTCTATAATTTCATAACTTGTGACCATTACTGTGACAATGTTATCTGATGTGACTGATGTGTGACAGTATGATCATGACATCACTCTAACTCTAACCCCAGCTCCAAATAAAGAAAATAAAAGAAAAAAAGAAAAAAGAAAAGAGAATTTAAATAAAGAAGCTAGTATCCAGACTTTACATATCTGATATTATCCTCCCTTTAAGGTTCCTACTTTTGGAGGAACTTGTTAGTTCATTTTTCCTTCTTGTTTTATCTTCTCTCTTCTACCTTTTCCAATTGCTCTCCAACTTCTTTAAATATTCATTCTCAAACTTTCTATCATCCTATCCATATAACATCTTTGCTGTATATTTTTCCGGTAACTCCCTCCTCCTAAAGTTCTTTTCTTCTACCAAATCCAACTTTTCCTACCTCCTTACTTCTGCATTCATTCTTCTTTCAAACTCTGTTACTAACTCTTTTGCATTTTCTAAATACTTCTCTTTTTTCCAACTGTTCTGTTCTACTGTAAACCCCTTCCATCATACTAAGTGTTGTGGCAACCACTAGTCACAAAACTAATAGAAGCACAAGCAATAAATCTCAAAGGCAGATATTGTTATGGAGATCACAAGAGAACTCAACAAGGAGTTTCTGCTGTATTGCTATCTTATTTATAAATTTACTTTATATAATTTACAGATGGTCCATGCTAACATTAATTTACCCTACCCTAAAGTCTATGTGTTGTCCATAAGTATACCATATGTACACCATGAGATTGACATGCTGTTGACATGCTTCTTGATATCACCCATCTAGTCTACTCTAGTCTACTTCTAGGCCTATAACCTCACATCATGTGATATGTCATGTGACCACAGTCACATACCTCTCCATCATCAATAAAAATAAAATCAAAAGAAAAGAAATATTAAATTGAGAAAAATAGATAAAAGAAAAGAAAAATATTAGTGTCCAAGTATACTATAATACTAAGTACTTTACTACTTCTCTAACTTTTCTTTTGTTTAATATTTTTTTTACCTCCCATTCTTCAACTCTCTCTAATTCTACTAGTTTCACTTCCTTCTTCCTTTATCCTCCTATCTGATTTTTATATTATACTATCTAACTGACATTCACTACCAGATGAATTCTCATTGAAGTTTGCAGTCATAACTTGACTATATTGGTAGAAACTACCTTATTAATGATATATGGACCTATATATTAGTCCACTAATTTCTTTGCTGGTCTTTCTTTGAACACTAGATCCTTTATACTCTATCTCTAATCTTCTATTCTTCTACTTCCTTCCTTCTCTTATCCACTTGTCTTGTCATTTCTTCCTGTGCCTTGACTAATGCTGCCCCAGCTTTTTCTTGTACTTTTCTCATTCTCTCTGCAAACTCTGTTGCCTTTTCCATTTTTCCATTTCTTCTTAAATCAACTCTCATTCTCAATTCTCTACCATAGTTTGCCATAAACAGAGACACTTTATTTGTTGAATATGCCTTGTTATTAATTGTAAACTTCACTAATGCTAACCATTCTGGCCAATCCTTTTGCCTATAATTGACAAAGAACCTTAGGTATTGTTCTAGTTCCTGATTTATTCTCTCTGTCTGCCTATCTGTTTGTAGGTAGAATGACATTGACGGCTTTGTTTTGATTCCTAACATATTATTCAACTTCTTTGTCATTTCTGCTACAAAATATGGTCCTCTATCCAACACAATACTCTTTGGTAACCTATGCAACTTCCATACATTATCTTTAAATAGCCTTGTTAACCCTTCTGCTGATGTCCCTTCTGTTGTTGCCACAAAATGTGTTATTTTGGACAACCAATTACAGACTACTAGAATTGTATTCTTTCCTGCTACTACTAATTAACTTCATGATAAAGTTTACTGTTAGATATGTCCACAGCTTTTTTAGGACCTCACTTTGCTTCAAATTTTCTACTGGTACCTCTGTCCTGTTCTTCATCCTCTGACACATATTGCAACCCTCTACATATCTCTCTATATTCTTCATCACTCCTGGCCACCAATAATTTCTTATCACCAGCTCTATCATCTTCTACTTTCCTCTATGTCTGGCTACTGGTACATTATGATACAACCAAATTATTTCTGCCCTTAATTCTTCATTCTTCAGTACATACACTTTACCCTCTTTCAACATTATCTGCCATTTGTCTCCTCTCACTACTTTTACTTCTGCTTTCTTCATCTCTTCTACTACTCTAACTACTTCCTCATTCTTACTCCTAGCTTTTTTTATATTTTCTACTATACCTACCTCAGATTCTTCTATTACTACTTCATGTAAGCTACATAACCAGTAGTTCTTAATAAATACTTGATTTTCATTATCCTTTTCTACACCTACTTTCCAGTCTGGTCTCTTACTAAGTCCATCTGCCTTCTCCATTTTTGTTTCTAGAACATCTTTTAAGATAAAGTCAAATCTCAACAAATATAAGACTCAATGGACTTGTCTTTGGTTTAACTTTTGTGCCTTTATAAAGTACTCCAGATTCTTATGGTCTGTTTAGATCTCAAACTTGTATTTGGCAGTCTCTAATAAATACCTCTAATTTTCTAACCCTCTTATTACTGCTAACATCTCCTTGCTATGAGTTTCATAATTGCTTTCAGTCTTATTTAGAGATTTTGAAAGAAATATCACTAGTCTCCACTTCCCATCCTTGCATTTAATAGATAAAAAACTTCTGTAGCATAATCTGATGCATCTACTTCCATTCTCATTTTTTTGTTTAAGTCCAGTGTTGCTAACACCAGTTCTTTTGTAAATCTTTCCTTTAGCTCCCCAAATGCCTTCTCCTGTCTTTCTGTCCATTCCCACTTCTGATTCTTTTTGACCATATTATGCAATAGTCTGGCTATGGATGCAAAGTCTTTGATAAATCAACAATAGTAATTCACCAACCTTAGGAACTTCTGTACATTCTTGACACACTTCAGTGTTGGCCAATCTAACACTCCCTTCATTTTATCTTCTTCCATCTTAATCCCCTCTAGTTCTATTATAACTCCTAAAAATTCTACTTCCCCAACTTTCTACTTATACTTCTCTAGTTTTATATACAAATTGTTCTCCACTAATCTCCTTACTACTTCTTCTACTAGCTTGTTGTATACTTCTTCCCTCTCTGTTCCAATAATTATATTATCAATAAAGCTCACTATCTTTCTAGTGTTGATAAGATCCTATAAAATCTCATTCATCATAGTCTGAAAAGTTGCAGATGAATTTGTTAATTCAAAAAACATCACTGTCAGTTTGAATAACCCTTCTGGAGTAGTGAATACCACCTTCCACTTATCTTCCTCCTTTATCTGTACATTATTATATCCCCATTGTAAGTTCATCTTAGTAAATACATTTTTTGTACCTATGTTTTCTACAATATCCAAAATAAGAGGCAAAGGATAATTATTCTTTACAGTCCACTCATTTAAATATTTATAGTCCTATACCATCCACTTCTTACCATTCTTCTTTCCCACAAAGAACACTGGTGTCATTTGAGGTGACTTTGAGAGTCTAATATACCCTTTCCTTAATTGTTCAGCTATAAACTCATGCATCTCCTCCTGCTCTTCTCTTGACAATGGATATACCTTCCCCTTCCTTGGCACAAATCCCTTCTTTGTATTCATTGTGTGATCCCACAGCTTCTTTGTTGGCATCTGTTTACTTGCCTTCTTGCCAAAGACATAAATCTACTTATGAAATTTTGCTAGAACCGACTTCTTAGCTTCTTTCTCTGACTTTGCTGCTTCCTCCTTATCATTCCAAATCTCCTATTCTTCTACTACTTTCCTTACTTCCACCTTTCTTTCCTTCTTTGGTTTTTTCTTTTCCTTGTTCTGTTTTTCCTCTCTTTCTTCCTATTTCTTTCTTTTATTTATGCTGCCCTGACTTTCCCTGCTTCTCACATTTTTCTAGGCACCTTATTATCTTTACTTCTCCTATTCTCCAGTCAATCTTAGGATTGTGATGAGCTAGCTATGGTATTTCCAAGATTACATTCCACTTCTGCCCTCCAATCACATCTATCTCTATTCTCTTCCTATATTCTTGATAATAAATATTTACTTCTACCATATTTTCTATAGGCCTCTCCTTGTTAAATGTTCCATCTATATTTCTTACATATATTGGCCTTTTTATTTTATTTAGCTTAAATCCTTGTTTTCTTGCAAACTCCAATCTCATTACTAACCCCATAGCTCTACTGTCTAGCAACACTTCCACTATCACTCTTTCTTGTGTATCAATCCTTTCTAATCCAATATTCACTGTTACTTCTCTTAACATATCCCCATTGTCCAGATTTCATGCAGATGTATTTTCTACTACTCTAGAGAGCATTGCAAACCTATTGTTATTGAGACCTAGTTGAAAACTACTAGATCTCTCTTCCTATTTAAATTACTTTGTCTGTTATTTCCTTCCATCTTTGTCTATTGTTCTATCCATATTCCAGTCTTCTTCCCTCCCTAATTCCATTCCCTATTCCTCTATTCCTACAGTTCTTTGCCAAATATCCAAATCCCCCACAACTATAACAATTTCTATTTCCCCAATCCACATCTATGGTATATGGGATATGTTGAGCAAACCCTGCCCTTTGATTAGGATGTACTATTACTGCATTTGTCCTCTCTACTTCTTCTATCAGAACAGGTTCTGCTGAAGCCCACTATTGCAGCACTTCATGCCTTCTTGGCCATATTTGTGGCTGTGGTATTTTTTGCCTAAATACCCCTTGTTGGTTTTGCTTTAGAGCCTATGGCCCCTGTTCCCATTCCCCCCTTAACCTCTCTTCTTCTCTTCTACTCTACCTCCAATTCCTATTTAAAGCAATCACCCTATCATACCACTACTTGATTGAGCCTGGCTGCTGTTCAGACTCTATAAGCCTTCAACATATAGTGGTGTTGATTCCTCTCTTGAATTTCTCTATCACTGGTCTACCCTTATATCTACTTCCCCTAGCTGCTCTTCTAAATTCTTGCACAAATTTCTCTATTATTTTTCCTCCTTGCTCTAATCTCTTCAACTCTGCTATCTTTGTTGATTCTTTATCTTCTCCTCCAAATTCCTTTCTTATATCTGCTAAAAATTCTCCTGCTATTTCATATTCCAATATTCCAACCTCTAAATCTTCCAATATATTCCTCTTTCATACATCTGCTAATCCTCCCTGCATATATGATAACACCTATTAGATCTGCTTTTTAACTGCTGTTCTCCTTATCTTTATTTTTATATACAATCTACATACCATCACAAATCCTGGGACCTTTGATAAGATTCTATCAAACACTTGTGGCCTCACAACTTCTGTACTTGTTACTACTACTGCTTCCCCCCCTCATCTCTTCTGCAATGCTTGTAGTTGAGCCTACAGTGTTGCAAGCTGCTCCTATTGTTGTTGAGCTAAAAGCTCGAAGTTGATTGAGTTACATTGACTCATGGTATAGGATAGTGGTGATGTTGATAATGCTGATAGTAGTAGTGAGGGTAATAGAGGCAGTAGAGTAAGTGGTGGTGACTGCTGTTCAGAGAGCACAGATTTTGTGTTAGACTCTCTCCCCTCCTTATACTCTGAGCTCAATTTTTTCTCTATAAGGGCTAGTGGCACTCTTCCTGTTCATCTCATTCTATCTACCAACTACCTAACTACTAACTACTGCCTTAATAAATTCCTGTCTAATATCTCTAAAGAGAGAATGCCTACTCTAGATGGGACTTGTAAGAGACTCTACTATTTCTCTGTGTATACAGGTCACAAGAGAACACTGCAGTATGAGACTTCTATACAAAATTTCTACACTAACAACATCCATACAAGGTAATATGTCTACCTACACCAGTGGGCTTTGGTACAACTAAATGGCCAGATTTCCTCTATCTAACTAGTGCACTTCTTAAGCCTAGGATCTGGCTGTTTTTTTTGACTTTGGATACATTGCCCTTGATTAAAGATGAATAGAGAGTAAGAGAAAGTTGAGGAAAAGGGCCCTGAGTTGGGTAGTCTCAAGAAAAGAAATTAAGTTTTAATGTTATAACTCAAAGATCTTAGAGTAGGTTAATAGAAAGAACCTTGTATTAGGGTTAACACAAGAGAACTCAATAGGGAACTCTGTATAGGATCATTTACCTTATATACTAAACTATAATGGTCCATGCTACTACTTCTCTAGCCTACTCTAAATGACCATGTATTCACCTTAAGGTCAACATGTATAATATATGTTATATAATGTTATTTTTCCAGAATCTTCTATACCCTTTTCTATGACCTCATGACTTGTGACTGTTACTATAACCATGTCATATGATGTGACTGATATGTGACAGCATGATCCTGTCACTATAACCCTAATCCTAAGTTCAAAAGAAAGAAAATAAAAGAAAAAAGAAAAAGAAAAGAGAATTTAAATAAAAAAGCTAGTATCCAAGCTTCACATATCCAACATATACTACAAAAATAAAGCTACATATACTTGATGAGCTTGAAATACTTAAGTGTATCTCTAAGTGGGCAAGGACAACAAATTATTCCTAATGCAGTTATATCTTGACTTTGTACTGTCTAAGAATGAATAATCATCCATTTCACTTACAAAACTTGTGTTAAGGCAACTGCTTGAGAATCTCAATTCTCTTTACAACCAATGCTATATAGATAAACCATTTCAACCTTATTAATTTGAACTAGACACTAAAATCAGTCATTTGATTATGGTATACAGCCAAGTAGTAATAATTTGTCTTACTTGTTTATAGCCTTACACACAGATGGATTGAATTCTATTCTTTCTTGTGTCTTATACTTTTCCAACATTATACTTGGTAAAGAATAAGAAATAATAGTTAATACTTAAGAACTGGAATATTTACAACAAGTCAACTCTAATATTGAGTAACTATAATCAAACAAATATGTACAAGGTTTAAGCTGTAGGATGGCTATTCAGCCCATAAGAAGAAGATATTACAATTAGAAAAAGCAGTTCTAAAACTATTTTCATATAGATAAAGCTCTATAAACTTGATAAACCCCATAGCAGTTACTTAAATTAGGGCAACTGTATATTTGAACTGTTAGTGTTGTAAGCTTAGAAGTCACCCTCAAACAATGTGGAAATAGCCTTGTTAAGTTTTTTGGTTTAGAAGATTTCCATCTTGTTTTAATGTATCATTTAATTTCCCAAACTTCATAATCAATAACTAAAGACAATTTATTTGTTATACAAGCCTATATAAGACATGAAGAGTGTTATTAGTTTGAAAACAGGATGAGGGTTATGTGTGAGAGTATGTTTTGTGATTATTTACAATAGTCTCAAATTTGGATCTAACAATGGTAAATATACATTCAAGAAGGTTAATTATACATATTAACTATTACAAAATTATTTAAAACTTTCCAAGATTGCTAAAAGGTATAGAAAATTCAAGAATTAGAAAAGAGAAAGGGATATGTACTATTCACAAATTTCTGCAGTTGTGGTATTCAATCACTATTTACTTTAACTCATGTTATATTATAAAATTTTTCTATATGGTTAGGAAAAATTACATATGAAGGTATACATTTACAAGAAACCATATGGAAGCATTGAGGACTATTAGCGTATTTCAATATAATAGATCAACAGTAAGGCATTTGTATATATTTACTGCCTATTTATCTTTGTCTTCTTTGTCTGTATTTTTTGAAGCAGCTTGGAAATAATTATAACCTGAATTGATATCAATACTTATTAGTTACTATGACTGATCTAGCATGGATCTACATCTTCTTCAGTAGCCATATTCACACATGAGTTCTATGGGCTGAACATAGAACCAGTTACAAAACTTATAATAATCACAAGACCACTGACATTATGTTCAGAACCAGTGATAAAGATAAAGATATTAGTATCTTCTACAATCTTCTGGGCACATGATTGTGAATAGAAAAAAAAGCAGAAAAAAAAGAAAAAATATATTGAAAATAATTATAAGGGCTCAAAGTATACCATAATAGTATACTAATGTTTAGGAAAATGAGATTTATTAGTAACCAGACTATAACTAAAAAACAAGTTGCATTATGGCTATTTTGAATATAATCTCATATAATTTACATACTCATTACTTAAATTTTACTTATACTTTATACTAGAATCATGCCTCAAATCATAACACAGCTTAGCTGACATTCAAAGAACTACTTTTTCTAAAAATATTCACTGATAAATATCAGTCTAACACCAAACAAATAGTACTCTTATATTATAGGAAGAAATTATCTACTATATACTCCAATCAAGAGTATTAACATTTTCTACTATATATATGACTTAAAATAATATTCTGCCTAACCAAAGAAGACTATGAGCAAACAATTGTGTTAAAGTCCCTTAAATTTCTTTATTTAGTTCTAGCCTATCTGTTATGACAACTGTTAGAGCAACTAGATGAAGTCTATAAGTTTATACAGAGTTTATAATCTTCAGGAAAATTCTGAGTTTATTATTCTTACTTACACAATATATAACTCATCTCTAGAAAAATCCTTAGAGAACATATAAGATTCTTTAGAGGTGACAGCTACTCTAAATACTATTAAAGTTGTAAACAATAGACTTGGTTTTATTTCTTTCTCTCTTATTTTTTTTTGTTTTTTTATTTATTTTATTTTTGGTTTTACTTTTCTTTTCTTTATTAAACAAAGAGTGTGATGTTATGCATGGTGGTCACACATGTCACATGATAACATGTCACAGAGAAGGATATAAAAGGTTTTGAAATAGATAATGTTATATAATATAACAACAGCATATTGGCCTTATGGGAAGTATATAGAATTTAGGGTAGGTTAGCTATAGTATGTGTATAGACAAAAATCTTTACTATATAAGATAGATTAGTTTGTACTTAGAACTCTATTGAGTTCTCTTGTATTACTTAATACAAGAGTTTTATTTTGTCTTTATTAAAGAACTTAAGTTATAACTATACTAGGTAGTTAAGAATTCAGATAGTATAAAAGAATCTGCCACTTTACCAAAAACTGAAATATAAACACTACCAATGTCCATTGCCAATTCTATAAATCTCTCTTATCCCAAGTTTTAAGTCTTAGCTCTTATTATGATTGATCCCTCATATCTTTAATATGGCTAGCTTAGAGACTATAGGTGTTGGGGTTACTTCATTATGACTCAATGATTAGCTGTACCACATGTTGTCTCAGTCAGTGCCTCATGTAGTAGACAAGACTTTCTTACACTTTTCTTATATATCATAACTTGTTTGTCTCATCTATAATATATAGTCTTTAGGTATATATAGTTGTAGATATCCTCATGTATCCTTATGCTTTACCAATTGACTTCTTATCTCACTCTTACTCAAGTCTTTGCCTAAGTTGCAACCTGAGCTAGGCTTAAAAGCTATAACAGCTCTGCCATTAATTCTACTGAATCTCTGCTAATTATTGTACTTATAATAATTATAATCTTCTCTCTTACTACTGTCTAATATACTCCCACCAATCTACAACATTTTAGGTTTTTCTATCAGAGTTCCTAACTATCTGGCACCATTATTCTTGTTATAAATTAAGTCTTAAAATATTATAAACTGACTTTTAAGATATCTGAGATATCTGCTTCTTAATCTCCAAATAGAACTTTAACTATACCCAGATATACTTCTACATCTATACTTGTTCATGCACAGATTAGCCTCTCATGTTTGATCTCCTAGCAATTCATCACCTAGACTTTCAGTTATCTTATATTTTAGAAACTGTCTCTATAATGTCTTCTTAATTATCTCCTACATTACTATTTTCTAGCCACAGTTCTAACTACAGGCTTGGGATTGAAGACCAAGTAGATACCCTATAATATTTAGTCTGGAAATTGGCTAAGAACTAACCAAGAGTCTTCCAACACTTATCCTCTCACTTCTCTAACTAAGCTATTAGTTAGTCTTTTCTAACACTTTGTCATCCAAAATTATAACCACATAACAGATAGTAGCATAACACATAAGTGAAGACCAAGGTTATTACTTGAAATCATGTTACCAATTCATGAATAAGCTTTCTGTTACAACTCAAGCCCTTAGTGCTGGACAAAAGAAGAACCTTGTATAGGGTTTATACAAGAGAACTCAATAGAGAACTTGGTACAGGATAGTCTACCTATATATGCTAATTCTCTATGGTCCATGCTAGCTATTTCTAACCTACCCTAAATGACTATGTATTAGTCATGAGGTCAATACTTTGCATAATGTCATACTTCTAGAGTTTTTTATGTTCCTTCTATGTGCCATATGATCTTGTGTTATCACTAACCCTAACTCTATATGCTAAAATAGAAAGAAAAGGAAGAAAAATAGAAAGGAAAATAGAAATAGAGATAAAATGAAAAAAGAAACTAGGTCTACTTTCTGCAATTGTGATATTATCCCCCCCTCAAGGTTTCTTCTCTGGAGAAACAAACTTCCACCTCTGCCAATTCTTTTCTAACTTCCTTAGATGTTCCTCCTCAAATTTTCTGTTATCCCATCCATACAACAGCTTTGCCATATACTTCCCAGGTAACTTGCTTCTCTTATACTCTTCTATCCTTGTGTTTCTCTTTACCTCTTCTCTTGGTCTCACTCCTCCTTGTTTCCTTACTTCTGCACTTAGCCTCCCTTCAAACTCATCTACCAACTCCCTTGCATTTCTCAGGTCTTCCTCCCTTTCCCACATGTTATGCTCCATCATAAATTCTTTCCATTGCACTAGATACTTTTCTACACCTCTTATTTTTCTTTTATTCAGTATTTTTTTCACCTCCCATTCCTCTTCTCCTTCTACTTCAATTGGTTTAACTTCCCCCCTTTTCTGTTCCTCCATCTGTTCCCTATATCATACTATCTGACTGATGTTCATCACTGGATAGATTCTTATGGAGGTTGGTAATCACAGCTTGACTGTATTTGTGAACACCACCTCCTCTATTGTATATGGACCCACATATCGGTCTACCAATTTCCTTGCCAGCTTTTCTTTGAATACCAAGTCTTTGGTATTCAACAGTACTCTGTCTCCCTTCTTCCAGACCCCGCTTTCTTTTCTCCTCTTGTCTGCTTACCTCTTTATTTCCTCCTGTGCTTTCTTCAGAACTGCCCCTACCTCTTCTTGTACCCTCTTTATCCTTTCCACGAATTCTGTTGCCTTTTCTACCTTTCCTTTCTTTCTTATATCTCCACCTATTCACAGTTCTCTCCTATAGTTTGCCATGAGAGGCAAAACCTTGGTTGCTGTGTGAACTTTGTTGTTTACTGTGAACTCTGCTGATACTAGCCATTCCAGCCAATTCTTTTGTCAGTGGTCCACAAAGAATCTAAGATAATATTCCAGTTTTTGGTTCATTCATTCAGTTTGCCCATCTTTTTATGGATAAAATGCCATTGATAGCCTAGTTTCTATCCATAGCATTTGGTTCAGCTCCTTGGTCAGCTCTGCCACAAACTAGGGTCCTCTGTCCAACACCACGCTCTCTAGCAGCCCATGCAGCTTCCATACATTATCTCTGAACAATTTCACCAGGCCTTTTACTGATGTTCCCTCCATTGTTGCCACGAAGTATGTCATCTTGGACAACCTGTTATAGACTACCAGGATGGCATCCTTCTCCGCTACTACTGGTAACTTTATGATGAAGTCCACCATTAGATAAATCTATAGCTTCTCCAGTACTTCACTCAACTTTAGCTTCTCTGCTATTTCTTCTGTCCTATTCTTCATCCTTTGGCACAGGTTACATTCTTCCACATACTTCCCCACCTCCCTTGTTACCTCTGGCCACCAGTAGTTTCTCATGACTAATTCC
>Ga0157364_1005514_pt1 | contig 12893 bp, 12 predicted proteins | sample AttsexASBM2_FD_111476 | JGI IMG/M metagenome (GOLD analysis project Ga0157364, IMG submission 111476) | Fungus gardens microbial communities from leaf cutter ant in Ribeirão Preto, State of São Paulo, Brazil - Atta sexdens ASBM2 | ecosystem: Host-associated > Fungi > Mycelium > Unclassified ... | reverse complement strand
TTTAAATGCTGATCTCAATGAAACTTGAAGACATCCAAATTCTAAAATCTTGTTTTACAATGACTACAGGCATGATCTAATAATGAATTTTCTACTAAATAGTTTTCAATCCAAAAGCAATAAATTCATGATGGAACCAACAGTATTTATTGGTTTAGCAGAAACGCCGCTATCTCATAGGCGCCTATTTCATAATAGAGGACTTTACTCCTGTTTGTTTACAATTTATTTTTACAGGATAAATAAGAAACAAATATTTATAAGGAAACAAATATGGATAAATCATGAATACTTGAGTTCCGTGTGTAATGAAAAAAAATATTTAGGAATAATATACTTAATTCTGTTGTTTATATTTATAAATTCTTTCTGCAGAGTGGATGAAAATTATTACTTATGGACAAATGTAAACAAGTTGTGGATAATCAAATGCCTATCAATTTTGTAAAAATTCAATTAAAAGTTCTTTCACAGACCTGCAATCAACATTCTGATGACAAGAATGCACTAAAAATTATTTTTATATTTAATAAAATAGAAATTCTTTATACTTAATTAGTTAATTAGTTAATCTTCTTTCGGAGTTCTATTTCAAATTAAAATTATAATTGTTTTATATTTAACTCGTTAAATTTGATTGAAAGAATAAAATTTAAGACTTGTACGAATATTGACTTATAACATTATCTGTTGTAATGACTCTCGTGCTGCAATTAGACATAAATACATTAGATTTACTCCACTTAATCTGTTCAGTCATCCGCAAATCATAGATTACCATTACGGAAGTCTATTTCAGTTTTCTTAAATTGTGATAGTTAAAAGACATAAAATGCAATTTATTGCTTTCAGCGTTTAGATGATTTATTTCATTATAGCTTTCACCTATTGATTTTCATTCTATCAGTAAAATAAAAAAAATGCAATTATATACGTTACATACAGTTTAAAAAAAAGTTTAAATTCATATTTCCTTTAATGTATATTCTTACAAGAAATTAATATTAGAGCAAAAAGTTTTTGATGAATTACCATATTCTCAAATTTATACGCATTGCATTGCATTATATGTATTATTATCATGAAATATATATATAATATTTTTAATCTTATTAATTTTGTTCTCGCCTTGTGTTAATAAGAAACGCACAGTTTTAACTCGGATAACTTATATCAGCTTTTACAAAATAAGAAGAAATGACATTCAAATCCCTTTTTTACCTTTTTTTCCCCTATCACAATTTCATAACAGACGCCGTCGAATTTAGGTCGTTACGCTATCGAATTTCAAGCAGGTCTTGCCCTGATAACAACATGCCATTTGTACGTTTATGTAGAACTCACGATTATAATAGATATAAAATTTACATCCCTAGATATTTTTCTCTCTGGTCGAAAAATATATGTCTAAATTTTATACTTATATAGATCTCAGTGATTCGAAATAGAAATAATGAATTTCTTTTTACATCAAGAAATCGCGAAATTGTTATTTTAGTTCGGGGGGAGAGGGGGGGGCGCAAATTATTTATTATAAATTATATTAATTTAAATCGCGAAAAAATGTAAGACTTTATCATAATAATATAAAAAGTTTCTCCATAATTTCGTTTACTTAAAAATTAAACACAAATACATTCATCGAAAATAAAACGAAAGAAAGACGGAAGAAGATAAAATCTCATGTTACAATAAAAAATGCTTTGCGCATCATTGATTTTATGTGCAGAATGTACATCAAGATTTTCTGCATTTTATAATGCATCAATCACCGTTGAAACATAATCAAAGATAAATCCTTATCACCAGAAGTATTAGTTTCGAGTTTCCGAGCTTGATACTTTCACGTGCTCTCGATATAGATGAAGTTTCAATGTTCGATTTTCATTGTTAAGTGTTATATATTTTGCCTTGAATATCGCGCGAGAATTCTGTACGTTTTTATTTCGCCAAACTGTGATAATGCATGCGCGAGAGATAATTCTATCGGTTTAAAAGCGTCATAGAATTTGCTTATATACAAAAGGTATAAGTTATAAATAAATCGATCTATAAAAAAAATCGGCTGTAAAATATTAAATATATTATATAATAAAAATAAATATATATATATATATATATATATATATATATATATATACACATACACTAGGTTATCAAAAAAATTTTTTAATTACAATATCTTTCAGTTTTATGTAAAAACAATTTTTATATAAAAATTTATTCCTCAAACAACAGAAACAACGACACAATATTTATTCCTTAAAATAAAGATCATGTTCAATAGTCATTTATCAGTAATGCTACATCGAAAAAAGAATTTTGTAACAGTTATCAAATGTTTGATTAATCAAAAATAATTTTACTTTTCTAAAGATTTAATAATTAATATCAAACATTTGGGTATGGTAATACTAAATATTTATAAAAGTAAAATTATTTTTTATGCTTTATTAACTTTTTGAGGATAACATTTTTTCTACCTGATGGATTCCTGTGAAATCTTACAATTCTATGTTTTATGGATCGCTGATTACGAAGTCAGATTTTAAAAATTCGGAATGGCAGATCCAATATGACTACCATATAGGAGTAAATTAGTGTAAATCTGAATGAATATGGCTTCTACGAATTGCATTTTGTTTTCGACTTTTTAAATTAAATTAAAAGATATAAAAGTCCAAACTTCAATGTTAGACTTTTCTTAAAGTTGCTGTAATATCTGGATTATGCATTATGAATTTATGAAAATGGTCAAAAACACATTTTTGGGGCGTTTTAATCCATTTTTTTTTGGAAATCTTATATGAGAGACAATTTTTGATGTCATATTTGTATTCACCGCATTCTCTTTACTATAGAATGATCTTCCATGATAAAAATGCAAAAAACTTGTTACATAATGTAATTTTTATCTTCACAGTAGAGACCAATAATTTTTTAATAAAAAATTAGAGTGCAAAAAATTCTGAAAAAAAATATATACTATATTTTGGCATATAAAAAATATTTAGCAAAAATTTTAATCTCTTATCTTAAATATTTTCCCAAAAATTACATTTTTTATTAAAAAAATGCTCTTTTTTAAATTTTATTTCCTAAAAATGATTAAGAAAGAACAATCAGATTAATCAGATATAATGAGTATGTAAAACATGAAAAGTAAGCAATAATATATCAGAAAAATTTTAAATCATAATTGATTTCATTAAACTATGAGCAGTACATTTTAAAAATGAAGAAGAAAAAGGTGGAAAGTATACTTTCCACTGCCTCTCAAAGAGTTAACCGAACATTTGATTGAAATTTCACTCAACAATTTGGTAGCTGTTATTAAAAACTCTTTTTTTCAGTGTAGTTTTTTCAGTGTCAAATTTGATTTCGATCATTTGGATTTGTTAGAGCAAAAGCATATGGTAGACAAAATCGACTGTAACAAAAAATAATTAAAATTATGTCATATCCATATGAGTGGTTACATATATTGGATGTTGCATAAACAATACACCGACATTTTGTCTATCATATATTCCTATATGCGAAGAATTCACGACAACTACCTTAACTTGCTCAATAGTTTCAAATCATCGTCTTCGCAAGAAAAGCTTCGTTTACCTATAATTAATAAAACAGAACTAAGTCAAACAGTGTAAAATCACTATCCGGTATTAAAGTATATCTCGATATCATCTAGATGAGTGGTAGAGACAAAATCTATCGAGACAAAATCTAACAGCTAAGAGACTGGTAGCGAATAATTATTGAACATGATAATCTTTATTTTAATCTCTAAGTAGATAGATGATCTGAAGATATAAATTGGTAGGTGAGATGTTCAGTACACCCTAAAATTTTTTTTAATTTTACAGTTACATTTCCTCTTAACATGTCATGTTATAATTAAATTTATATTAGTTATGAGATACCTTTATGAGATAGAGAAATATGTATTTTAAAACTTTTAAATAATTCTTTTTTTTCTTTTTTCAGAGTTTGTAAAAGTTCTTTTTCAAGGTTTTTAAGAAAATTATGTATGGCTATCTCACCTATTCACTTGAAGGTTACAGAACAATTGTTATTATTTCTGAATAAATTTACATTTAATGCAAAAACCGAAGGATAATTCAGAACTTTTTTGACATTCTATTACAATATAATTAAAGATTTCATAATTAAAAATTTTCACAAATATTTTAAACAATATTTTTCAAAATGTGACTATAGCTCATTTTGCAATGTATCCTAATAAGATTCGTTTTACTGTCCAGCAAAGAGATCACTTCAAAGAAAAATGAAAGATACTGAAAGACATGAGCGCAACTTAGGTATAATTAATGCGAACGGTACATCACTCAGTAATGTAACGAGGAAGCACTGACTGACCTTGTCCTTGTCGTGAATCTGGCCCGGTAGCGCGTGACCCTTGGTAGTCCATTTGCACAGGTGCTGGCCGCTGTAGTCCGAGCACACGATGTGGAAGCACGCGTGGCACTCTGCAGGACATAGAGAACCGCACATGCAGCAACATAGACTACTATTATCATCGCGCACAGTTCGTCTCGTTGCCAACCCTTCGTGGGTGGCTGAACCCCTGCCACCCTTCGCGCGACCGATCGAGGAGTTCGCGTCGACGCCCTCCGCCACAGCAGGCTGCTGCTGCTGCTGCAGCTGCAGCTGCTGCTGCTGTTGCGCGCTACACCAACACATGTATCGATGAAAAGACACCGGTCTCGCGCACACCGGCCTCGTGAAACCGAGCTCGCTCTCAACACCGTCCGCCGTCGACGCCGCGGGCGTCGTCGCGTCGTCGCGCGTCGATGTCGCCGTACGCGATTGCAGCTGCAACTGCTGCAAGGATTGCTCCTCGAGTTGCGCGGTCGCAGTCGCCACCGCTACCGCTGCCGCCGTAGTTCCTTCCCGATGCTGCCTCGTCGCCTGATTATTATTACTGGTGGTGTACCACCTGGGTGATACATACGTCGCCGTCGATCTGGACGTTGCCCGCGTGACGTCGTACAGCTGACCGACAACGTGGTCACTACCATTGCCGTACGTTGCGAGGATCGACGGCGCGGTAGCCGATCCAATAGCGAGACTCTGCATCTGCCGTTGCAGTTGTATGCTCGCGGAACCATTCGACGATGACGACGATGATGAGGTGGTAGACGACGGCGCCACGGCGCCGTTGGTAGCTGCCGTCGTCGCCGTTGTGGCGGCCTTGCGCAGCATGTAGTTGTCGGAATCGACGGCTAATAATCGCGACATTACCGTAGACTTAGCCTTGCTGTCGTCGCCCGTTCCGGGACTAATCTTCGGTGAGCCTTTTGACTCGAGCCGGGAGGACATCGTTGTGATTTGCTTATCCAATTCGTCTGTGCAGATACCGACGATCGTATTCGTGTTCGTCGACGTCGTCGTCGTCGTCGTCATTGTTGTCGTCGACGTCGTCATCGTCACCGCCGTCGGCATTGATCCGGGAGAGAACAACTCCTGGATCCTCGCCTGGTGATGCACTTGCGTCGCGGCGGCCGTGGCGGCCGCAACGGATGCGCTTGTCGCACGCTTCATCGTTGCCGTGACCGATCATCAAGCAAGTGCTCGTGGCAAAACAGCTAAATTTTCCTCGCTGATTTCCTCTCAACTGACGCGTTGCTGCTATTCGACCCAGGCGACGAGTCCTGCTCCTCCCGTGGGCCACCCAAGTCCCCCGACATCCTTCGAAGTCTTTGAGATTCGCCGTCCGGTAGTTACATACTCGATCGATCGCGATTCTCAATCATCGAAGACACTTGGATACTCAAGGTCGCTAGCATGATGAACCATCCTATGAATTCCCTTGTGCTTCGTTGCCGGCGTTATCTCAGGTTCGCTGATCCTGCGCACGGTGACTGTCAGCCCGAAGAAAATTCTTCAAGGCCGCGAATGTAGCATATTTATTCGGTTGGTCGATATCAGAACGATATCATTCTCTTACGATCGAGATCTCGTTCCTTCAAGGATTCTTCAACGTGATCTAGCCGGCGATTCTCGGTTGTATCGGCTTCATCGTTATTATTAATAGAGAGAATGCGTGGATAAACTGATAGACGAACTGAGGGAGAGAGTGCGAATTACAAGGAGACAGACAAGGGAGAGAGAAAGAGAGAGAGAGAGAGAGAGAGAGAGAGAAACGAAGATACAGGAAAAAAAAAGAGAGAGAGATAGACAGCCGCTCCCGTGGGTGTGACCTCGTGTAAATTCGTTTTCCATAAATCTCACTCCTACCACATACTCTCCCGCGGTCGCGCGCGCGGCGCGCTCTCACACACGACCTTTGTATAAACGCCGAGATTCGCTGAGCCGAACGAAACCGGTTTTGTCAAGCAACGACACCGAGCGATTTTCAAGCGTAACCTCGCGCGAGCGTACGGGAATCCTCGTGGCTTATCGAGCGCGATCCCGGAGTAATCCCGGATGGAATGGAAGGCGATCGTCCGTCCGTTTATCTGGAAATTCGTCCCGGACGGATTAATCCGACGGAACGATGCTGCCGGATTATTCTCGAAGCAATTAATAATGGTAGATCAAGTTGAGACTTCAGGTGGATCCACGATGCGTGCGATCGCTCGGAAGAGGGATCCCTTGGCGCGTTCAATCGCACATTTCCAGCCGATTTTTGAAACGTTGCCGATCACTCTATCCACTCACAAGGATCCAGAATCGGCAGTTCTCAAAATGTACACGTGGAAGTCGGAGAGAGTCCTCGTTTCCGTTAAGGAAACCGGCACGGAGCGTATCAAGTGGTCGCAAAACGATTGGATAGGGCGGTAGACAGACCGTCGCGCGAACGTGGAAGTCACTCGCAGATAATTGGAATCATCGTGGGCACTAATAGCTTTGAAACAACCGGCTCCCGTGTCCGCCGAGTCAGCGGCTCGTCAACTCGAGACGGGAGCCGCTTATCGCCCGGGGTTCGCGCTGATCAGCAAGTAGATCCTCTCCTCTCTTCTCCTCACTCTTCCCTCGCAGTTCTCCTTCCTTGCTCCCGTCGCTTCGCCGGCGTTCGTTGTCTGTTGAACGAAGCGAGTAAAACGTGGATCGCCTCTAATCTCCCTCGATACGACGGAGCTGAGTCAATGTCGGTCGCGACACAGCTCGATCACGTACCACCGGATGGCCCATCAAGGACACCGGTTACTTCCTTTCTTCCTTTTGGCTATCTTCTGTCTTCCCCGCACCATCGACCGTGATTAAATCCACGTAGTACCGGATTGTTGATCAAGGACTTGTGTCTTCTCTCGTCGTTGTTGCTTACATTCGCTTTCTCCTCCGCAGGGATTTTGTTTTCTTTAATATCTCACTTCTCAGATCTTCTCAAGTTCCTTTGGTCTTCTGAATATAGGTACAATTGGAATACGTAGCACTAAATGTAGCACCAAATTCTTCGATCGAGAAACCGCTGATCCTTGGAATATTCGCTGATCGTTTCCTTTTTTTCTGTCTGTCCCTTCGCAGCTCTTTCTCGCGCTTCGCACAACCGACCACTTCATTCGCCGGAACGGATCGCACCGCTCGTCCTTATCACGTCCACCAGAAGGCCGCGACTGCCAGCCGTTCGTTCGCGCACGGTCGTGTCTCGCCGGATCACCACCGCCGTCGTCTCGACGCTTTACCGACCGCGAGTTAGTGGCGACGGAGGAGTCAGAGTCGGAACGGAGTTCGTGTGTATCAAGTTGACTCGCTCGCTCACTCGCTCTTTCTCTCGCTATCTCTATCTTCCTCCCTCTTTCCCTCTCTCTCTCGGCCGGCAAGGTAGACTTCAGTGACGGACGATCCTATTACCTCCTCTTCTCGCTGTCGACGATTCCGCGGTCGCTTCCACCCGGTAAAGCCGTCCACGTAAGGTATCCTCCGACGTCAGCGCTGCGACGTCCAACCTCCTAGTTTCTCTGTCTCTCTCCCTCTTCCTCTCTTTCTCTCTCTCTCTCTCTTTCATCCAGGGTAATCCAACTCTCTTCTTCTTTTTCTCTTTCTTTCTTTCTTTCTCCTTCTTTTCTTCTCGCACCTGACGCGCGCACTCTACAAAATCGAGTTGGTTTACCCTTCGGTGCAGTTCTACCTAGCTTTCGCCCGTTTCTTCTCTCTTAGCGGAGGTTACCGCGTAGACCACGAGAAGAGAAGAGAGGAGAGTCGGTCGGTCGATCGGTCGGTCGGTCGATCGGTCCCCGTCCGTCCTCGTTCGCAGGTACTCGGCCGAAAACTCGCCGGCGTGTCCGTCCGCGATCGCGAAGGCGGCGCGCGCACTCTCGCGCACACAGACACGCGCGCGGACGGCACGCACGCACGATGTACGCACGTATGTACGTATGCACGCAGTTCTCCTCCGGTATGGAAAAGTCCACTGGGCCCAACACTTTTTGTGCCGGCGGCCTGCCTGCAACACGCGCACACACCTGCACGTCGCGGCGGCACCTCGTCACTCGTAACGCACACGTATACGACACCTATCTATTTGCCTATCCTTTTCTCTCTCTGTTTCATTCGATGTCTCTCCTACACTCGGTCGATCTATCTCTTTCACTCTCTCTCCTTCAGTTTCTTCTCCCACCAACCTCTTCCTCGTCTCTCTCGGGACCGTTCGTTGCCGTTCTCTCGTTCTCTCTCTTTCTCTCTTTCTCTTCCTCTTTCAGGTCCTCTCTCGCGCGATCCTCTCCGCACTGGCCGTGCACAGCCGGTCGGTCTCTACATGTCGAGTATTGCCCGTGAGCCAAGTTCCTCCTTCCCTCCTTCGCTCTCACTCTTTCTTTCTCTCTTTTTCCTCTCTCAGTACATTTCTCTTTTTCTTTTTCTCTTTCTCTCTCTCTCTCTCTCTAGCCCTCTTTGACCCCCGCTCCGTCTGAGGTTCACTCTCCTACTCCAACTGCCTTTACTTGCCGCAGCGCGTGTAGCCAGCGATTCGCACGTTTTGGGCTTTCACTCGGACCGATCCATCGACGATGACGACAACGACGACAAGACCGGAACAGTCAGTCTCTCTTTCTCCTCGATTCCACTCGCGGACATATGTACGAACGCGTGGCTCCCCGGGGGACCGTCTCTATGCGATCGTCTACAACCCGGAGTCTTTCAAGCACTTCCGTCGCCGCTGGACTCCTCTCCTGAGGGAGTCCCCGCTGGCTCTCCTTTCAACCAACTCTGGACGGACGTTCGTTCGTGTTTCAGTTCCCCGTTATTGACTCACATCGGCTGATCTACGCCGGCCTGAACAACACACCGCCTCGTCTACGTGGACGGCTTCTTCCTGGCCGCGGAGGAGAATATCACACCGCCGGCAAGGCGCACAGCTGACCGGCCGGTCCGCCAAGCTCGGTCAATAGCCATAGCCAGCCGCGAGCTGCTGCCGAGGGTAGCTCGTGGTTCAGCGCAACGACGCTTCGGCAATCTCCGACATTTGTCGGTTATTCCCGTGGCCTTTACGCTGAACAGACTCGTGCCGGAACAACGCCGGGGCCCCGAGCCATTCGTTTCGGTCCGATCGAACCGCCGGGAATGGAAATTTCCTGCCGAACATTCCTAGGCGACGAGCGGATCGACCGAGCTGGACGAACGAGAATATGCACTCATCGAGAATCACCCATACTCCCGCTTCAAAATCTACGATATAATTCTAAGGAGCCTTTCGGCATCGAATCGTCGTGATTTGCCATATGATCCTAGTATTAGGACTCAACGGGTTGACCTCGATGATGATGAGAATTATATGAACAACAAAGACCGTTCGGTTTAGATTAAGATTCGATTCTTCACTCAACAATCGCACAGATTTAATGAAGATTCAAAGATAACAGATTGGTTTGATCAAATTTAGACAAGATAAGAAATTGTCTTATCTTTATCAAATAAATTATTTTCATTTATCTTCATTGAATTAGTCTGTTAATCACAGAAAATAGTAAACGAAAATAATTTGGTGAATTTTGAACAATAGTTTTTCCAAGACATTAGGTATTCCTCATCGATCGCCTCTAACGAAATGATTTCGGGATGGCGGCGGTCTCTCGGAGCACCAAAAAACTCCTCGCTACTCGATGATCGTGTCTGATTGAGCCGGAGCAAGAAGTCGATGGAATCGCTTCTGGAATGTTGAAAATAAGATGCTTGACTGTGCGAGCACGTTGTGTTTGAGACGCATGCACGGGACGTGCTTTAAGGGGAACTCAGTCGCACATTTTCTGACGTGCTCCGAAAGTTTTTGTCTCTGTAGTCTCTTCTAGAAGACCGGAAGACGTCAGTCCTGGAAAAACTGGAGCAGTTTTCGAGATTCATTTTGTCGCACGGATTTAGCCGGAATTAGTGAAAAGAACAAGTTGAAATCTCAAAAAATGAGTTTCGACTATTCTTCCCTTGCATTCAGTTTTTCGGGAACGACGACTAAATTTTCTAGACAAGCTTCTTATAAAAAGAAGATTGATATTGCTTCGATATTCTTCTGAATATATCCTTACGCACAGATTCGATTGCAAATAAAATCTCGTTTTGAATTGTAGAACACGATCTGAAGGATCTCTCGTTTCCACGCTGAGATCTTTGAATGAAATCTGGTTCAGAATCCATTATGGCATCCTATCAATTTTTCTACAAAGCCGTGGTATCCATTTTTTAAATTGAAATCAATTTTTCGGTTTATCATGACGATAAGACAAATCGATTCTTCATGATAACTTCACGCGCGACAGCTTCGACGATGAAAATTCGATTCGTTTCCATGCGAGTTTTTCGCTGTAGCTTGCTTTTTTTCGCGAATTATTTGTTTAACGAAACAGCGGCGGGCGCGCGCGAGAAAACCGCTTCGCAACGGATATTGATCGAGCAACGAGAGCGAGCGTTGACATGAATTTTATAGTTAACGTGGCACGCATGGCTGGCGGAGGTTGATAATGTGTTCAATCAAACCCACGCGTCATTAAACAAATAAATCTCAAAAACAAAGACAAATTTTGCTTCAAAATTCATAAAGCAAGATATACATATATCGATAATATATAAAATATATAAAAAAATATATTTTTTCCAAGTGTCTCGATATTATAAAAAGCAATCAAGAAATGATTGCTGATTTAAATTAAATGATTCAAATTAAAAACTTTATCGGCGTCGACGAAAAGATACCTCTCCTCCAACATTTATAATACCGTTTATTATATACATGATTTTACATAATACTAGTACAAAAAAAAATTATAGAGTTGTTTTGCAACATTTACTATCAGAATATCTAGATAAGAAGAAACATTATAATTTATCAAAAAATGAGAATGCACTTGGAAAAAAACATTGTCCAACTTTTATCTGACATGAACGTTGACACTTCCTCAATCGATTGTCTAATATAATACGATCCAAGCGATTAATGAAGAATTACTGTCGAATCATAATCAATCTACCAACTGAGGCTCATTCTTATCTAAGACCAGTTGCGATAAAGGATCGAACACTTATCTATAATCGTTCACATACAAAGATTGCTATTAAATAGACAATACGGCGCGATCGCGTAACGAGAGAACTATACATTAACTCTATTACGTGCCTCAATAGAATTGACTCAATATTCTATTTTTGAAGTGTTCGATCCTTCTTATAAAACTCATTCGTGTCAGACACAATTCTGCCATTGTCGAGACAAATATAAATCTTTATAATGTTTTTAAAGATGTTCTTTACGATATATTATTCAGCAAAGAACAAGAATGAGAATATATCAAAAACCTGCTTGAAAACTTAATTAATGTAATCAAGATCAAAGTCATCCCAGATGTTTGATGATTAATAAAAGAATCATATTTAATTATATTTATAAAAAATAAAGAGATCTGAGGATGACTCATTTTCTTCAGAACATCCTATCTCTCTTTAATTTCTTCTTTATACAAAGGATACAAAGAGCTTCATCACAATGCTTTTAGTTAATTATATAACCCTACTTAAAGATACTCTAGCTATCTTTAAATCATATTCTTCATTAGTTCCAGATAAAAAAATTCATTGCATTAAGAAAAGTAAATATAATGCAAGATATTTGTTATTCTTCGCATTCAACGTTTCAAATTATTTTTAAAATCTACATGCACGTTGTTCAATACGTTTTCTTATGTTATTATTACGTAATATAATAAAATAATAATACAGCGTGCATAAAATATAAAAATAAGCGATGTTACGTTACATTGTTAAGCAAATATATCCAATGAACATTTTTGAGTGATCCGAGAGCTTTGATTTTCCGGCCAGCTGGGTGGAAGAAAGCGAAGACCGGCTAACGAGGCAATTTAAACCCGAATTTTGAGGATGCCCTCAAAGAAAGGGAGACACGAAAAGGTTCTTTGATCAGACCTGTATATACTTGATCGAGCGTTAATGTTGATACCTTTTCGATCGTTTGCATGAGATGCGTGCATTATTTTGTCTTCTTATTTTTCAAGCTGAGTATCTATCAATTGCACTTCCCCGCAACCTGCTATGAAGTTCTTATTAACAAACAGACCTGGCACTCGTTCTTATCGTAAAAGCGCGCTGCATGGAATGGGACGCAGGCGGGCGAATGAAGGGACAGGGAAAGGGACGTGAAAGTGAAAAGCGACTTTCCAAGCCAGCCGGTGCGGTGTGGCGAAGGGCCCCCGGCGACGAAGGATGATCGAATCCTGCGGACGAGCGCGCGTGCGCACCGCGACAGGCACGTCCTGTTCAAGGTCACAGGGCCGCCCACGCCGCACAGTCGTCCCTTCGCCCAGCGAAGACCCGGTGCCCTTTATTGAAATTCGGCGGATCGATTGTCGTGATTGTGCGAGAACGCCCTTCCTCTCTTTCTCTTTCTCTTTCTCTTTCTCTTAATGACGCGCCCTCTCGATAGTTGT
>Ga0157364_1005511_pt1 | contig 12896 bp, 7 predicted proteins | sample AttsexASBM2_FD_111476 | JGI IMG/M metagenome (GOLD analysis project Ga0157364, IMG submission 111476) | Fungus gardens microbial communities from leaf cutter ant in Ribeirão Preto, State of São Paulo, Brazil - Atta sexdens ASBM2 | ecosystem: Host-associated > Fungi > Mycelium > Unclassified ... | reverse complement strand
ATAATATATAGAAATTGCGCACAATTTGCCTCCAGGTATTGCTCAGACCTACCAATTCCGCATCTTTCGTTATACATTTTAGCGATAAAATCGTGATAAAATAACTTTCTACACACTGTCACAGAGAGAAGGAAGCAATGCTCCGTGTTATCCATTTGTCATTATACATATATAAAATGCAACAACATGTTGCTGTTTTCATTCTAGTTATGCATGGAATGTGGTCCGATGCTTTTTTTCATAGCTTCCAATCTGCATGCGTTACTTATTATTCGCCTATATCGAAACTATAAAGATAAAGTAATGTTCAAGCTACTTTGAAGGCTTTATCAAATCTAATATTGCAAACTTTTAGATATAAAATTAAAGTTACGCACAATTTCATCGTTTCACTATTTTTTTCAAGTTTCAATAGATAAATAATTCAGTATTAATTAGAAGATAATAATTGCGTAGAACAGCAACACGATTATGAATGCTTAACTATTTTACAGGATTATAAAAATGATCGCATTTTACGAAACGCAGTTAATCGCGGCATTTGACATGAGAGAACAAAATCATAACAAATATATAATTGGCATGCAAGGTTCTCGTTACCTTGTAAAAGCTAGCCTGACGCTAAATGAATGCGGCCGCTTTATTACCATCTTAACTCACGAAAGGGTATTATAAAAGTCATTACCGAGAAAAAAAAACGATATTAAACGCTCTAGCTATTTGCAGAATGTTTTATTGAAATCATCTACATCATTTACATTGACATCATCGGTTACCCTCGTAAGGTAAAAGATATAAATTTAAATGAATGACATATTAAATTGTATAGCAGAATTCCTCTCTCTCTCCTTTCCATAAATTTTTCAGCTCTTTAGTAAGCTTTATCATATATTAATTAAAATCAAGAGGAATCCTTGACTATAATTATTTTATTGATTGAATTATCGACATTCTTAATTGATTTTCAACTTATTAAAGAAGCGGGTTATGGCCAGCGTAGATATGATGGCTTCCTTTAATATCTCTGCTATATAACAAATCCTAATTACTTATGAAATTATTTGTTCAGTAGCTCGCCGTTACACCATGAAGCTAATATGCCAATATTCAATAGTCAGCACTTATTATAATACATTTTTACTTTCAAGTATTTCAAAATATTTTTAACGTACATTTTAATATTTAATTATCTACCTCTTCATTTTTCTTAATTTTGAGCATATTATTACATAAATATATTTGAATGTGTGCTATTTAATATTTTATTTGACTGTATAAATATTTTGAGTTATGCAAATTTAAACAATAGCGTGACATTTTGTTAATGTGACCCTCTATGCGCACTGATTACTCATAGTCTCTTTTCATATCGAAATAATTATTTAATAATCAATTATATTAATAGCTCTACTGTTAATCTATAATTTATATTACATATATTATTTTTAATACTAAGTTCATATGCAGAAGTTATGTATACGTATATACATTTATTTGCATACATTTTAAAATATTTTACTTTATTGTTAATTTTGTAACCAACGCTGTGCTTTTTTTAAACAAAACCAAATTTTTTGAATCTATTTTTGTGGGAGGCCAAATTATCATCCCTGTTTCTCTTCGAGTCATTAATTAATTCAGTGTCGCCATTTTTATAAATATCATCCTATGTAATAAATATTTCGTACTTTTTAGTTTAGAATTAATTGAACAACACTTTGAATGTAATTGTTAAGCTTTAAATTTAAATTTTGATTAACCAAATTATTGTATAAAATGTAAATAATGTGGAGAGGAGGACCGTAATATCACCTCTATATGTTACTTCAAATACAAGATTTAATATAACACTTCAAATATATATAAAAAAAAAGATTTATTTTAGAAATTTTGAAAAAAAATTATTTTAAGCCAGAAGAAATCAATTTTATTCAAGATATTAATATTTTGATATTAAAAATAATGATATTAACATCAGCTCATTTATCAATATAGCATTAAATCAGATGTACGATTAAAAAAATGTGTAATATAAATTTACTTTAGGTAGTCTAATAATTAAAATCGTATTTCTCTTTTATAACTATAAATCCTAAGTTAGAAATATATAAACGAATTAATGATAATTGTGACATAAATAGGTATACATATTACTGAAAGAAATACTTCCTTGATACTTGTTATAATTATAATTGCTGTTGCGCCATAATTGGCACGTGGTACATAATAAAGAATTAACTATCTTGAAATGCATATAGCGTTAACGTTTATTCGCCATATTCATCATGCAGTTAAATTTATGCGCGTGTTGGCTGACAAAATAACGAGATAAACAGGGTATATAGTCGAATACGTAACCATTATCTTCATATTAGTGTTTGAGAAACCACCTAAAAAAATTCCATCTCTTTGATAAAATCTTGAAAATCTCGAAAAATAGAAACCATCAAGAAAGCCGAACTTTTAATTCCAAAGTTGTTTACATCACCTTATAAATAATTAATCTCTATTTTGTATCAATAACTTAACAGAAATATGCGCTTCCTTATAATGTATATAAATTATTTTTTAATATCTTATATAAATAAAAAATTTCATATACTTCATCATTTTGAGTATTTACTTAAGAAAGAGGAACAATAAAAAGATAAAAATGATATATTTAACTTTTTTTTATTATTGAACTTCTTTAAACAGATTCTGAAATTTTTTAATATCTATAATAAGATTACCGAAATGTATTAAGCTGTAGTCTTAAGTCATTTACACGTGGGAACAAGATCGAAAGGAAAAAAAAGACGTAAGAGTGCATCGAGTAAATCGATGACGCGATCGGCTGCTTCTAGAGCGAAACGACCCAGATTCTACTGTATGTGCGCGCGTGTAATAAGATTGGTATTACATCAGAAAGCAATATATACTCACGTAAAAGCATATATATTTATCATCACTGAGAACAATCTTTAAGGTCCATCTACTGATACATTCAAGACATCCAAAAAATTTTACATCTCTGAACTTTAAAAACCTTAAATGTTTATTATACCTATAATAGATAACATTATGTTTACAATAATCAGTCTTCATAAATATATAAAACTTTAATAGATGAAATGCCAAGTGATAAACAATTCTTATTTCGTTTTTCACGTTTAATATTTAATTTTGCTTAATATTTTTTTAAAAAGGACTTCATTATAAATATCATTATAAATAAATTCATTTTAAATAAATTATTTATTTTTTGAACATTATTACTTTTAATCATTGTATGTGTAATAGTAGAATATTAAATAAAATGTTGGATATTCATCGAATAATTTTTAATTAATCATTTTTTTTTATTATATCTTTATCTATAATATAAGTAAAAAAGAAGAAGTAAATTAATTATGTATTAAATAGTGCTAATCAATGCTGATGCAAGTTTATCTTACTTTCCTATCTACATTAAATGACTCAAATTAGAAATAAAAAAAAAACAATTAAATTACTTTCAATATATTTTAAATTCAATATATTTTTATCATCACTCTTAACTCTTTCATTATTTCCAAATTTTCTTCAAAGAATTTGATAAAGGATCATTGCATATTGTGGATCAATAGAATGCACGAGTTAAAAGAAAAATCGGTCTTACAATTAGTTCTTTGTTACAATACTCGGCTCAATTTTCATTACAATTGCTCGAAAAGCACGATTAACAACGTCGCATTGGTGCAATTGCGGATCTGGAATTTTTTGATCGCGAGTGCGAGAACGGCGAAGGGCGAAAGGGAAATAGCTCTCGTGAAAGCCCCCCCTTTTCCCCCTTCCGCTTGAGCAATCATGCTTTTCCTGTTCTCCGCTGTTTCAAAGTACACGCGCTCGAAATTCCGATCGACATCCGGCGCGGAGGAAAATATTTGCGCAATATTTCCGGACAAAAGGAACAAGAAAAATAAAAAAAAAAAACATTTTCCTCTCTATAACCATTAATTTAATTATATAATTGGATTACCAATGCACACAGAAAAGGATTGAAAAAATTACATATACTATAATTAAAATTCTTTAAAAATTCTTTAAAAATTAAATTAAATTAATTTTTCAACAGTTTTTCAACATATTAATATCTTTATAATATAATTGATTAAATTATTAAACTTGCTTATCAATTTAATTCGCGATTACTACGAAGTAGTTTAATTATGTTTATAGTTCGAAAAAAACATTCGGCGCGCAGTTCAAAAAAACTACAATATATGGTATATATGCAACATACAGACTAGAAATTAATATGTAAGTACATATATATATAGTATATATATAGTAATTCAATTGAATTATTTTAAGCATTAAAAGATCTAGCTTCGACCGTTATAGGTCTTTAATTTCTAGTACTAATTGTGTTCTCACATATACAGTCTAAAATAAAGTTTCTTAATATTGTTTAAATTAAATAAAATTATTTAAAAATATTTAAAAATATTATATAAATTATAATATATATAATAAAATTGCAAATAAAATTAAAAAATTTATTTTAATTTTTTAAAAGTGTTAAAATTAGTTATCCTAGCATCTTAAAAAATGCATTAAATTCTTAAATGTATAATTATAGTTGAATGGTCTTTAAATAAAAACCTGTTATATCTGTTAATATTTATCTTTATTTATAACAAAAATGATAACGAGAAAATTTGTTACGAGTTAATTTCTAGATTAAATGAGACATGCTACTCGTAGCGAAATCTTTCATTACAATATCTATATATCGGAAAGTTCCGACAAGACTCACCTCTCACGCTTGCATTATTGCATTCGCATAAATGCACGTGTTATTTATTCGCAAGGTAGTTGCACGTTGCAGTGATTAACGAACCCGGTTGCTTCTGTTTCTTAAGTGTACCCTTCACCAGATTCCGCGCGGATGCAGTCGATATCACGTTTGTACGTCATGCATTTGCAATGAAACGATAATGTTGCAATGATTTGCAGCGATGATACAAAAATATCTCGGACGAACCATCATGCAAAAGTATATATCATTCAAAATTACAAAATTTATTTTTTTACACAAATTTCTAATTTCAAAATAATATTCTCAATTTTAAAATTGATAATAAAAAAGTAACGTGAAATTATAATAAAGAATTTAATAATTTATAACAATTTATTTTATAAATTTCAACGAGATATATGAAATACATTTTTATATATTTATTTTTTATATTATCTTTATATTTGTCTTTATTTTATCGTTTAATTTATTTATGTTTTTGTTGATTACGATTAATGGTGAATTTGAATAAACATAATAAGATATTCGCGTAAGACGTTTCAAAGCTTTCACGGCCGCTGCACAGATTTCCGAAAAATTGCACGCGACATACAAGTTTGTATTTGCGCCGAACTCGTAATAAATTTCACGTTCAAAAATTGAAACAAGTATCTGATTGCGACAGTGCATAGCCCACATATCATTTATAGGAGGTTAACTGCATAAACAGAGCATTATAGCATGCCAATAATAATATAGTCACTAATATCGACTTGCTAAACTTCAATTAATAGCTCGAAATCGATTTCACTTGAAACTAATAGCAACAGGATAATAAACGATTATGGCTACTCTTTTAGTTTATATCCGATTATTGTGCTTACAATATCGATTGCGATAATTACTAATGGAATAATCGAGAGAAAGTTTAGAGAACTGAAAAATTTTTAATTCTTGACTTCTTATTGTGTGATTTGAATAATTATTATCTTAGTTTCTATCTTATCTCTTTTAATACAAATATATCAAATTTTATTTAAAAGATATCAAGAAAAAGCGAATAAACTTCATACAACAAATTAAACGGTTTTTCTACAAAAATTTAATATTTTCATATAAAAAAAAACTCAGAAAATAAACATTAATGATTAATAAAATAAATTACAAATATATATTTTACGAAAAATCAACCTTTATTATTATCAATGTTAACGAGTCATCATTTCTGTTTACGATCGACTGAATGTATCAATTCGCATTCATTATCTACATTCACGACAGATTCAAATAATTGGAAAAATATATCATACATTATGGATTTTAAATCGTAATATATTTTTAAATACAATCGTTCCTCCATAAAGTTAACTTCCGTTTTATTTTAACCTCCGTAAAAATCATGTCTTAACCTTTTATATAATAATCGAGCACATATGCTGGCGCATGCACATTTGTTTACTTTTACGGAGGTCGATCGATCCCGACAAGTTACTTTTATAGAGGTTCGACTATAAACGTAAAATTAACAAAACTGCATAACGTGCGCAATTCATTTATTACAAATGATTAATAAAATTGATTATAAATTGTTATAAATGATTAATACAATTTTTTATTCAATTTATGTAAATTATTTTACGAAGATTTTATTTGATCCTTTTTTTTTATGAAATCTGAGATGTCCTGTTAGTTACATAAAATAGGAAATTTATCTTGGTATATTTGTTATGCACGTAATGCATGTGAGTAGTCATTAGTGAAAAAGATAAAGTATAACTTTTATTTAGTTTCATAAAAATACAATAATTTTGCATTTCATTATTATATCGTATCTCTATTACATGTATAAAAATATATGATAATCCAATAGAACTTTCGTATAATTAACATCAATAAGTATCGATGCTGCTGAAATCGTAAAATAATTCGCAATTGTGATTGTGGGAAAATAGAAATCGACGGACAATTAATTGAGATTAGTACTGCAAGATTTAATAGGCATCCTGATCGAGATTGCTTTCCTGTTTAATTCATCAGAACAGTTTAATTTCGCATGCGTGAAATTTCGCGGCTTCTAAATATTCATTGATTATTGCATTTTCGTTAAAGCGCAAGTATTGATTGCAAGATTTGTAGTTATTTTCTAATTATTATTATTGTTATTTTTATTTAAAAAATATATGGAAATAGCATATTTGGAACAGTAATACAATCCCTATTTTCTCTAAAAAAAATTTTCTAAAATGTATATTCTAAAATATTTAGATGCCGGTAAAATAATTAAAAACACTTCTCTTCTCAATTTTTCAGGAAATTATTTCATGGAGTATTTTGCTCTCCCATCCAATTCTGTAGTATATATACATACAATATTATCAAAAATGTAATATAGCTAAAAAAATATCAAATTCAATACGCAAATATTCATCGCGAGAAATCTAATTTGCACTGACAAATATTTCAGCAACGTTAAAGATCATAACATGAAAATCAAATGACACGAATCGAATACGCTCTGATGTTACAGGGAAATTCGATTAGATATGATCACGTAATTATTAGCGTTACCCCGCAGGCTAAGCTTCTCGCCGAGTCAATTAAGACATCGACAGACAAGAGAGCCAAAGAGAGAATTATCCGTGAGCGAGAAATGCCTCGCGGCTGTTCTCGTGTCAAAGAGAATAAGAGAAAGAACGAAAGAATTAATCTTCGACGCCTGCAACATATCGCAATAAGTTCTGTGTCACGGCCGGTACCGTGAATTAACGTAACTCACCTCGATGTCGAGTTGCGTTTGACCTTGCTATTGTTCGTCGCGCTATTGTGACCTCACGCTGGTCACTCGAGACACTCGAGATTATGAACAGGTTCCACTGTCTTGATAGCAAACTGTTGATAAAAGATCGACAGCACGCGCCATGTGTCACCTTTGATTTACGTGAATATCATTGTTATACGTGATCAATATCATTCATGTCGCGTTGTCATATCGTATATAATTAGTATAATATATAAACGCCCGTAAAATAATCGATGCGAATGATATATGAACGATTCGCGCAATTGCGACGCCGATGTATCTTATTAGCTGCGTTCAATAGAAAAAATTAATCAGTTAACGCTTAGTGATTTTTTAATATGATTCCTACACTTAGATCCAGCAAAGAACTAAAAGCAAGAATGAATCATATCACCAAAGAATGACTAAGCGTTAACTGATTAGTTTTTCTGCTGAATGTAGCCTGTTATAAGTATCTTTAGCTTGCGAACAGGAGCGCCGATTATTCTCATCAAGCTGGCGCCGATTCGACAAAATTTGATGTAATAGATGTAGATACTAAAGTGCAAGAAGCGCACCATTAATTTAGACATAATAGCAAAATTTTTTTATTGTGGCACGTGAAATTATTTTTTCAAAATTTTTAGAAAAAAAATATCAAAGTTTCTTGCTGAAAGTGAAGACAGGGAAGGAGGAAGAAAAGAAAGACGCAATCACTTAAATCTGAACTAACAGCCAAATGTAAAACTCCTATCTCTTATACATATATCCACTGATATCAATAATCTCAACCGGACCGCAATAGGAACACTAAGCCGCAATACGCACACAAAAGACGAGTTACGTGTGAGCCCGGCAATTCGGTTATTTTTGGTTCAATATAAAATCATCGACATAATATTTGACTTGAATTATTCTTTTATTTCCTCGTGCTATACCGAAACTCTTTCAATACATAGCATTGTCAACGCTTGGTAAGATGAAACAGAGACGCTCGGTATAACATGCGGAAATAACAGAATAATTAAAGTCAGATATTATGCATTTAAATTGAGCCGAAGATTGCCGGGCGCACACATATGTATGTACGTGGTTCGTCATTTGTGTGCGCGTGGTCCGGCTCATTTTTGGGATCACTGGATATATAGGATTTACAGTTACGCCGAATCAGAACGGCGGTGATTAAAGAATCTAATCATCAGGTAGAGTCATTTTCAGCTTAAACGCAAAATTCCTTAAACGCAAAAAATCGCGTATATGGGCGCAAATGAGACTGAATCTACAGATCGCGAGTCAATCGCACCGAGCGATAAGTACACTCGACGATATGTACATATAATATGCATAATAAAGATTTCACAAAGGAAGAAAATATCCTTACTCTCTAAATTCTTTGGAGTAGAATCTTATTCTAAAGAGTGAAAATTCACTTTTGAAAAAGAGAGTGGCTCAATTTTCAATCTTTAAAAATTTGAGATTTCACTCTTCAAAGTGACAATTCACTTTAAAAATTTTAGAGAGTATGTGTATAAATAATTAATTTATATTATTTTTATTTTTAATTTTTTTCATTTTTAATAAATAAAACTGAATTTTTTCTCTTATTTTCTCTCTCTCTCTCTCTCTCTCTCTCTCTCTCTCGTTCTCTCTATACGTAATATATATTACTTATTAAATAATATATAACAATTTAATTTTAATAAATCTATTGCATTCTAAACGATACAATAAAATACTATACCTAGCATGCGCGCTTACGATAATATTTTTCAAACTGTACAAGCAATTATTCGCGAAGCAATTATCCGGGGCGTATTTCGTTCGCAAAAGACAGCCTCTCAATTTTTATGAATAATTACGAATGATTACGAAATGCCTTTTATGAATAATTACTAGTCTCATTTCCGAAAACGCGCGAGTATAGATTATTGCTACACAGTAGAGAGGAATTCGAGAGCAATACCGATTCGCAATAATTCACCGTAATAATTTTCCCGTTACCGTATAACGTAATGAACGACGCGTATAATACTTGTCGCAAGACACAGGCGATACTTAAGGCACGCAATGCCACATTTGCGAGACGTTCAATTGAATTTTCCCGACATTATGCAACAGTAACTTTCAATCGAGCGCCGACAACGCGATCCATGTTAAAGCCTAACATATATTTCCACGCTGATCGAGCATATTTAACGCTTGTTGCCATGTTTAACCGTTGACGATAATTCATTCTTTCGTAACACTTAATTTGTGTGAATATAATTTTTATTGCGTGAATATATTGACGCGTTTGTTAGCACTGTCGCGAGAATAATCCATTTATTTAATCCATTTATTTAGCAAATAAATGTCTCAATTTTTGATAAAATTCTTAATTCTTTCTTTTCAGAATAATAACTTTTGATTTTTGAAGATTTAATTTTTTTATTATACTATTATTCTTTAATAAGGTTTATTGCACAGATATTTCGCATTCTTTTTCTCTCTCTCTCTCTCATCTTCCACATTTTTTACTTATCTTATATATTTCCGTTTCTTCATCATTAGAAATATTTACGAAACAATTAATCCTTAAATATATATCTATTATTTATTTTATATCGATATATCTATTTTTATATTATAGTTACATGCATGTAATAATAATAAAAATTAATAAAAATTAAACAGTAACTGTTTCTTATTTTTAAAAAATTCAAGAAAAATATATATTTGGAATTTATAATAATAATTAAAATAAATAGTACATGAATAATTTTATTAGTTAATTTATAATTCTTTCAAAAAATGAATACCTATATTTACTACGAAAATTTGTAATCTTTAAATACAACAATCGAACGACAATCGATGTTTTACAAATATTTATTTTCTGGCATTCCAGAAAGGTTTCGAGTTAGAGTACAAAAAAATTGACCATTCATCGATTGCTGAAACTGATGCAAATGAACAGGAATTACTGACTCTGATCCTTCGATAATCCTCGATATATCTTCTTTACCGATGCACTTGCAAAATATAATCGTACGCAAATTAATACAGAACACAATACACATAAAGATATAATATCATTCGGAATTGATATCAAAGATATCAATTCCGAAAGAACACGCGTAATCGCGATAACATGTGTCAACTCATGAATCAACATTAAAAAGACTACCTTACGTATTCCGGCATTCCTGAATGCCGAATGGCGAACAAATTTTTCTGACAAAGTAGGTTCTCAAGATTGAGTCCCAAAACTTGACTCTGTCAATCCGAATATCATTTTATCTTTGTTGTTCACCGAATGTTGAACAAGGATAGAAGATCGGAGTTTTGGAACGCGTCCAAAAAAATGACATGATTAAAAGAATCGATATCTGGCACCGAATTGCATTTGCTGCGTTCAGTAGAAAAAGTAGCTTTGTAATTGTAAAATTTTTCAATATGATTGGTTTATACATTTAGATCCAGTGAGGAACTAAAGGCAAAACCAATCATAAAGAATTTTATAAGAGTTGCAAAGCTGATTTCTCTGCTGACGCAACTTGTCGGCCGTGAATCGATTTCCACAACATTTTGCCGACTTCGCGTCCTTGATCGGTTTTGCAAAATTTCAAAAAACGATTATGACTGTATTTCAAAATTGACTGCTAGTAATGAAAAGCTAAGTTTACATTATAGATTTTAGCACTGACAGTAAATTTTGAAACAGCTCAAATATTACTAATCTAGTTTTCATCGAATGCAGCATAGAATCAAATTTAAATCGATAGCAATGCGTTTGACTTATTTATTTCACTGATTTCATTGTATCATTCTTATTTCACAATTCACAAAGTCTCTACTTTCTAATAGAAATAACTAACACATTTAATTAACCGATTTTTTTTCATTTGCTGATTTGATCTAACTTGGTTAGACTTAGAACAAAAAATACAAATACCTTTGCATAACGCATACAATACAAAAGAATCAACCAATTAAAGTCTCTCCGTTCATAAACTAAAGAACTTTAATTAATTAATTTTCTTATGTTTTATATATTATGCGTTATACAAATAAATCTATGTTTCGGTCTTTATGTACGAGTATGTAAAGGCTGAATATAATCTGATGAATATACAAAATTGCTTTTCTATCTGATTAATAAGATATGATTAATTACTAAACTGATAGTTTCATAATGAATAATTTAAGTTATCATTACAAAACCTTCAGTAATTAATCATAGCTAGAAAAACATAATATTTACATTATCACCAAGTACAGTATAACTAAATAAATCACAAGTTAACCAGATAATGAAAAACCCTTAAATTTGATCTCCACTCAAGTGAAACCGAATATTGAGGGTTTAAGAGAGAACTACACCTCTAGTGTGATCATGGTGAACAAGGGGGATAACACAAAATCTAAATAAACGATCCCTTTTTGTACATACACCTCTCATCCACACGATACTTTACAATGCTCCTCGACGCTGCTTTCAGTACTGGACAGCACATGTGATAAACGAGACAGGCGCGATTGCGGAAACAAGATCCAAGACGATGAAGCATATGGAAGAACATGGAAAATATATAGATATATCAACACGAAGCAAAGATTATTAAACGATCGCGACGATCGTGAACCGGCTCACGTTGAAATAATTATCCGTCTCCGCCAGATTCGGTATTCCCAGAATTACAAATAAATGCGAACGAGAGACAAACACTAGTGACCGCACAACTCACCTAATCACCAAGGACGCAAACTGATCGGCGGCGTAGAAAATTTTGGCGATCACGTGATCGTTTCGCGGGTCACGTCGCCGGCGCGTGATATTAATTGGAATAATATAAACTGTGATTAAAAGATACGTTGAAACATTTATTACTAACATTAATATTGATGTTAATATTGTTATATCAATAGTCGAAATCAAATATTAATCAGCATGTTCGAATATATATAATTTTGAATCTCAATATTGAAATCAATTGAATCGTGAGATTGCTGCTAACTTCATAGAACTTCCCACCATCGTCACCAATACGATTTATTTGTACTATATCAACTGATTGAAATAGAAATATTAATTGTTTATATATTAAGTAGATTAAAAGTTTATATATTAAGTGGATACAAAATTGCAAATTTAGTACTCAGGTGTTTGTGCAGAAAAATATCTATCAGAAATCTATCTATCAGAAAAATACGCGCGCAAACGCATAACGTTTTATATTTTACGTCTAAGCTCTCGGGAAACACCGTGCGAACTGGCGGGCGATTATAAATTTTGGAACGGTGATGCCATATCGCGTCATCTCTTTTTATATAAAAACCTTAGCAAGCTGCGAGCAACATTTTATATGATTCGTT
>Ga0157364_1005510_pt1 | contig 12896 bp, 3 predicted proteins | sample AttsexASBM2_FD_111476 | JGI IMG/M metagenome (GOLD analysis project Ga0157364, IMG submission 111476) | Fungus gardens microbial communities from leaf cutter ant in Ribeirão Preto, State of São Paulo, Brazil - Atta sexdens ASBM2 | ecosystem: Host-associated > Fungi > Mycelium > Unclassified ... | reverse complement strand
TTATATATTAGATGTGTGAGAAATTTCGTGGCGTTTTTCAAGTTTGAAAACAATATAAAAACATATCAAGTTATATATATATATATATATATATATATATATATATATATATATATATGTATATTGTATATAAAATTATATGTATATGTATGTACATAATGTACATATGAACGCATGTCCATTTTAAATAACATGTAAATGAATTTATAATCTAATATATATAAAATATATACGCATACATACTTCAAATATATATGCGATTACATGTGATTGAAGTCAACGCTGATGCTATAAATGCTTGAAGGATTCTTTGATTAATCAATTTGTAAAATTCTTTTTTTTGATTGGACCAAATACTTCAAAGTATTCACTAGGGATGCACCTACGATATCCAATATTATCTAGCATTTTTTTACTATCTGACCAGATATTCGGATATCATTCGGTTGAAATTTGATATCATTAAATAGATTTTTTTATATGAATGTTCTAGAAATAAGTATACATATTTATGATGCTGTGATATTTTTGTTGCAAAATTACAATCTTTATTAGTTTTTTTTTTTTAGAAGACACTTTCTTCGAATCTGGTCAGATATCCGAAAAATATCGGATATCCAACTTGAAGAAATTGCCTTCCAGATATCCGATGTTACATTTTGTTCGGATATCCGATATCTGGTAATTTTAGATCTAGAGCCAATGCATCCCTAGTATTCACAAGAGATTTTAATCACATCTTAAATTTAGTATATAATTTAATCCTATTGTTCTTACACAGATCGAAAACTCGTGCTTGGTGGACTAGAGAAAGAATAGGAGAGTATTTCCCAACATTCAGCCAAAATCACTCTCCACTTATTGAATTTTTAACAAAAACAATGAAGATTCTTCAAGAGAAGCCAGGTTTTAAGATCACAAATGAACCACTCAAACTGATTTTGGACAATCTTAGATCTTTGGTCAATAAAGTAGAACCGAGTCTAATATTATGGAGCGTTTTCACAGCCGGTTGCGCAATAATCGTAACAGGTTACAGCAATTCAGTATCGAAAAAAAAATAATTATATTGAGCGATAATCATTATAAAAACTTAATAGTTACAAGATATTGAATATTAACAAAATATAAAATGCAAGCTGTAAAATATGCATATATCAGCTAAATAAGAATTGTTTGCAGTGTAACCTTAGAGTCACAAGATACTGTTTTGCATGTAAGATATACATCTGCATTTCTTCCTTCCATCATAGGTCTTTGTTAGACAATATTAATTATTATGTCGTGTATAATAACAATGCATTAAATATAAATCTACTAAGATAATTACTCATAAGAAAAGAAGGAAAGGCATTTCATTTTCCATAAAGAATTTATGAAAAGATTTGATGTATCCGATAAATATGTTCAAAATATATTATATGTATATCCTATTTACATTGTTAATAATTTGTATTTCATTGTATTTACTTATTACAAAAAGTATGTGATATAATTTGTAATATTCAATACATATACATATATATTGTATGTATGTATAAATCGGAGATCTCGTTTCATATGTTTTATGAATTTATTATATATTACACATCACTTGTTAGCATTAATTTTGATGGTTTTAAGAAAGATATTATTGAATACTTGTAATGAAACAAAAAAAGAGATATAATCATTGATAAAAATAAGAAACGAGAAAAAAAGATACTTTATTATAAAATATATTTTCTTATATAACTGCTCATTGCATTTTTTCTTATGTGTTTTACAAATATTATATGTCTCTCGATATTATTTACATAGACTGTAAATAGGTTTCGATAAACGTAAATTCGTTTAAAACTACTACTTTGTCAGTAGCCACTCTTATGGCCTCCCTAAAATCTATAAATGTAATTTTATATCTTAGTTATAATTATACTAGATGAATATATATATATTTGTAATGCGCATGCATATGTTTTAGATTGTATACACGTACATATGTACTAAATTTTCCAGGTCACTATTGTTAATTATCACAGTTATATAATACATTATGAATTATTTTCAGAAGATTATATTTGTAATAAATAAAAGCTAGTCTTTTTTTCTACCCATTTACTTTAATATAAAAGGAAATGTAAGCTAAAAAAATGTATCATGTTTGGAGATAAATAAAACTTTAATGCTTCCTATAAATATTTCGATACTGATTTGAATGACATCCAGAATTTTTTTCCAGCGTTATTTTTTAGTGATTTTATATTTTTTAACTATTTTACAGCTACGTACTCTAGGAAGATTTGTCAATGCAATGTCCAAGTTGAGTTGAGAATTGCTATCAGTCGAAACGTTTGAATTGTTTCTTTTATTTAGTTCCAAAGGATTTATTTCTGTATTTTCGTCTTCACTATCGTCTTCAAACTTTCTTTTTGTTGAAATAATTCGATGAGTCGATTTATCTTTTAAAAATATTGCTTCTGGTCCTTGCACTTCCAGTATAGTATTCGACAAACCTATTGGAAGTTCAAATAATTGCCGTAAGCGAACTCGTAGCAGTTGATATTCGGCGCTCTCCATTTCCATAAATTCAGAATTTGTCGCATTACGTTTTGATTTTGATTCATTTCCAAATGATGCCATCAATTCACATCGTAGATGAGATTCGTGTTGATAGTCGTACAATAATTTCCAAAGAAATAAATTCTTCATACCCGTCAAAGTCGTTTGATTTGGTGGAATTATATTACCCATATTTACATCTTCAACGTCTTCCTTGACACTCGTAGTAGTTTCCTTGTTAAACTTGTTTAATTTCGATTGTTCGTAAGCTTCCAAACTTACCTCTGATTTATCAGCTTTCTTTAACTTATTTAATTCCACTTGTTCGTAATCTTCCGAATTTATTTCTGAATTCACATTCAGTTTATTATGTTCTAATAAAGTTTCTTTTGACATCTGTGTTTTTTCAGCAAAAGAAAAGATACATTTTATTGATTTATATAAATCTAAATTTTTTTGCTCTAAAAAATTATGGTAATCACTTGTTAAGAATTGACCAAATTTGTAAAACTGAATTTCTTCCTCAATATTAACAAAAGGAAATACGGAGGGAATTATAGAGAAATCTGTAGGTACATCAATAAGAAATTTTTCATTAATGGCTAAATTATAATTTATAGATGTGTTTTTTTGATTTTTAATTATTTTTCTGAGTTTTACATGTCCATCAAATGGAAGTGGTGGTATAAAAAAATCACCTTCATTAACTTGTGAGGCACAACCGAACATTCGTGTACTATATTTTTCTATCAGTTCATTACTCTGTATATGTCTTACATTTAAATATTTTTTTAAAGAAATTAAAAGTTGTTTCTCTTTGTTATTCAACTGCACATAATTCAGAAAATCATCTGGAATATCAAGATTGGCGTTTAATAAAGTTAATGTGTTATATAATTTTTTAGTATCACGTATAAGCTGTTCAATGCTGTAAAGTTTTTCAGAATTATTAGGTTTAATTGAAAGTGGAAAACAAAGAACTTCATATAATCTTAACTGAATATCAAAAATATTTACAACAGATTGTATCTCAAATATTGCATTTTTAATATGTCTTTTTGGTGCTTTATTAGGTGATGATTTTTTATTAATAAAATTTCTTTTATTGGGAATTGTAGGGGGCAGTCTAGGTATAGTTTCAAGACTGACACCCTTTGCTATATACTTTAGTAATGCGTTATATCGATGTCTTACTTGTGTTCTTGTTTTATCAGAAAAATATTTGGCTATTCTGGACCAATCGTTACTATATTGCAACTGTAGATTAATTAACATCATATCATCATTGAGCGTCCAAATATTGTATCGATTATTGATATTGGACATCACAGTATGGTAACGCTCTTGGAGTTGTACCGAAGTTCGATGTGACATTACAGTGGTTGAAATTTTACAGAAGTCCGTGCCATACTTCTGCACCGCTTTCAAGAGAGTTAATGTTTCCTGATGAGTGAATCTACCTTTTCTCAAATGCGGTGCTTTCCTATACGTCCATCGTACATAAATTTGTTGCTTGGTTCTGTGCCGAAAATGATTAGCAACATCGGACCAAGAAATATAATCTCCGATCTTGATTGCGTTTATAATTTTTGCAAGATGTTTGTCCTCCTGCCTGGTCCATGGTTGTCCAGCTAATGGTACTTTTTTGATAGTATTATATCTGATAAAACATTGATACGCGCTACGATTTGTGTCTAATTTTTGTGCAATAGCATCCCAATCTTGACATTTATATTCTATAATACATTTCAGTAATTTCTTATCTTCTGCATTTGTCCATTCACTTTTCTTGAAAGCAGGATGCAGGTAGACATTCCACATAGCCCTGCATTCGCCTGGTGAATGTTTATTATCAAAATCCATAACGGAAATCTTGTGCCAATCGAATTCTCTCGCACCCAACGGTCCCACCATCTCGTTAAAGTTTCTAGGAATCACTAATGTAGTTTTCTTAGTTTGATCATTAGATGTCGACTCGTCAATTTCTTTGTTAAATCCTCCAGACAGTACAGATTCGATAGCTTGATTGTTTATGGCACTTAAAAGCATTTCTCTGTCTTTTCCTGACCAACGATTAGGCTTTTTCAAATTCAAAAGAAACACTTCACCAGCAGCTTCCTTTCGCTTAGTATCAATATTCTTGGGAGCACCGAAATAATCCTTGTCTTTGAAATATGGTATACCAGCATTACTGATTGCCAATTTGGAATTTGAACTCGACTCATCCGTGGATTTCTTCAACTTCTCGTCCAGTAGCCTTATCTTCTGCTCACACTCTTCTAACAGAGCAGTCAATTTCTTCTTAGCTATTGTCAAGCCCGAAATCAATCTTGTATTAATTTCATAAGCGTTTAGAGACTTTTCAATTTCTTGATTCGCTTGGAGATAGTTGACACAGTCATCATCATCCTCAGCATCGACATTTGACGGAACGTCAGATTGTTGATTGCTGCTAACATGTTGCTGGGATTTTTTTTTCGCAGATAGGGCTAAAACTTCATCAAGAGCCTGAATATCAGCTTGGATATCCAAGAGGTCCAAGTCGTCAAATTCACTCATAATGAATGAAGGTATATGACTTCTTGTCTGCTTCTTGTGTGAGTACTGTAGTAAACAAATCAAATTATACACAATGTATCTGAGATATTAGAGATTTGGTAAACGAAGGACAAACTTACATATTGACCGGTTCCTGCAACCGGATGTGTAAAAGAAAGTTGGAGTCCTTAGGAAGTTCTCTCAAGCAATATTGAATAATAAAACAATAATACTAAATATGACATCATTATTAATCAAAATAAAATCTTGTACTTGTATGGCAAACAAAGACAAACAATTTTTTCCCATATTTCTCTTGCACTGTAAAATAAAAATTGATTACTAACAACAAATTTTAATAAACTTAATTACTAAAAATTGACGATATAATGTCGTCTAATGATGAATTCTGTCACTCAGATTATGCACATTAAAGCCTGCTTTATATAAAACATCTAAATTGTTAAACATATTTATTAAAAAAATACTTTATATTAAATATTTGCAGTGGCATAATGTAATCAATTTTAATAATAGCTTTTCAGCAAAAGACAAAGAGTATTTTACTTACTGATCCATTGACAAACATTCTATTTTTCTTGACATCCAATGAGTGACAAAAACGAAACGACATTATATTAACTTGTGTCATTAATGCCCATTTCCGTCAATGTAAATTAACTTTAATTTTGGTTCAACTTACTCTTTTTCTAGTTCAAAAGATTAGAAAAAGATGAAGAGTAAGTTGAACCAAAATTAAAGTTAATCTACGTTGGTGGAAATGGACATAAGATCAGTTTCACAACTCATAGTTAATTCGGTTAAATCTTAATCGAGGTTTAACTTATTCCTCATCTCTTTCTAATGCTAGAATTGGAAAGAGATGAGAAATAAGTTGAACCGGTAACTGTGAATTGTGAAAGTGAGATCCACCTAAGGGTGGATTGTGTCACTAAGGATGGGTTGTTCCACCTTTTGATTAAACTTCAGCTCACTCTCTTATTTTTTTACTCTCTTATTCTATTATTCTTATATTCTTTTATTTATACATTAGATAAATTATTGCATAATTTATCTAAAGATGTAACAACTGATCTTAGGATATTCTCTATTTGACACAAGTCGGTACAAGTATTGGGTAAATGTTTAGAAGTACTACCCTATCAAAAATTATAGTTTTTTTTCAATAGTTAACAAAACTAGTCATAAAAAACATATATAAAATGTTTTAAGAAGGGACTCATTATTCTTGTGGAGAAAACTTGACAATTGCATATATTTTCTTATATAATTTAAATTATAGCAAAGAATAATTCATGATTCAAAATTTATATATGTATAACATAATTCTCTGTTTTAATTAATTTAAATTATAGCAGAGGCATAAATTCCTTCTTAAAATATTATATACATGTCCTTTTATAATTAGTGCTAATTATTGAAAAAAACTATAGTTTTGATAGAGTAATACTTCTGAACATTTATCGAAGTCTTTTCTAATCTTCATAAATTTCCATTTTAATATATCAGACTCAATTTAATAAGACGGAAGATTTGGGTAACAATTGAGAACGATATTTAATCAATATAAAATTGATATTTAAAATTTTAAATATACTGTACTATGTCGATTTTATCTTTTTTTTTTATCATTGTCGTTTTCCTCACAAGAATCATATGTTCTTTCTTAACATTGTATACATGTCTTTTTCAAGTAGTTTTGATAAATGAAAAAAACTGTGATTTTTGACAAGTAGTACTGAATATTTATTATATAAGTATCGTTTTGTTTTTGTTATTCATAGAATACCAAGAAAGATAGGACGATATTTTTGCTTATATCACCAAATGGGGAGCATCCACAGATATTACAGTGAATTATGTCATCTTTGTTTAACATTGGCAATAAGGATGAATATAACAATAAAGATTCATTATTATGTCATCTGTGTCTCTTACTAGAAAACATCTATTATTCTTTGTTATTTATCAATGTTAAGTAAACTTTAGGTGGATACAAGTGCGTTTCATTTCTGTTATATATTGAATGCAAGAAGAATAGAATGACGTTTATGGATGCATTCCATTTATGATGATTTGTGATACAAGTTGATTCAAATGTTGTTTTTATCTTTCTTGATATTCCATAAATAATAAAAACAGAATGATACTTGTGTTAGCTCATATCGACTGTAAAGCATCCTATGTCGACTGTCAATTGTTGTTTACTTCTACTCATATAGATTAACTTTAATCTTTAATTTACTTTTTCTTCTGTTCTAAAATTCAGGAAAAGATAAAAAATAAATTAAACCGAGATTAAAGTTAATCTACATTTTGACAGAAAGGGATATATTTTGCCCATTTCTATCAAAGAAAGACAGCCAAAGTTCATTATGTTACACTATGTTATTCGTGTTTCTTGTGGAAAAAGTATCCAGTATCATCATTGGACATTTAAATAGTTTAAAATATTTACACGCCTTTATACATTTAGTTTTGCTAATTTAATGTATGTACAGCAATTTTTAATACATGCATTAATCTAGTGTAAATAACCAAATTCTATAACAAAATATTATAATAGAATTTAATGAAGATCAAACTCTTTCTTACGTGTCTCGATTGAACGAATGACGCCAAGTTAGCCAAATAGCGATGTATCCAGAAAGTTCGAATGTCATGCGATAACTGACAAAATGTAATGTATATGATATTTGTCAATTGAGATCTCAAAATCGCGTTATTAGCGATCGCTTTCATCCACTTGTCGACTCCAGTCTATTCCAATCTACTCGTTAGAAGTCTCGCACGAATCTCTTTTTTGTGCCCTTTTTAACAAAAAAATCTCTCTGAGGGCAAATATCTCACTATTTTTTCGCAAATTCTGAATCAGACCATCGCTGGCCGTTCGTGATTATTCGCTCGCAGGCACTTGAGAACACTTGCGAGGCTATAAATAGCTATATATTTGTGCGCACACAAACGGCGCAGGTATAGCAGACGTTGTTTAATTGTCAGTTGCGTTTTCACAAGTTTATTTTTTTTATAACCAAACTAGGATAATTGCCTATTAATACATGCCTTTTAGCCAATTCGCTTATTACTGAATTAATTATTAAATATTGTAGCTTTACTGTTAATTTTCCAATCCGCTTGCAATCAATATCGATTTTTCAACTACTTCTTTTTTTATAATATTTCTTTAATCTAAAAAAATGTTAATACTTCATAATATTTTTGACAAAGATAGAAAAAAAATGTTTTTGTCTCTATTAGTGAGTCCTCTAAGCGACGATGATTCTATTAATGTGCCCCCAATTTGTGCGCCTATCTACATTTGACTCATTTTAACATATAGTTACTGCCAGCAAACGAGAATGGATTGAAATGAATTGAAATGGATTCAGATTTTTAGAAATATTGATTCACAAATGTTAAAATGAATGCTTTTCAATCGTGAATGTATTTTTATTCATTTATAGGAATTGCATGGAGCATATCTCTATGCCTTTCAATCTAATAATATTAGCTTTTTCTGTGCAGAAACATATAATATAATTGTGAATACTGTTCAATTCAAAATTTTGAATAGGAAATGCAGTTTTTCAATCCAATTGAATCTAATTAAATTCAAAAAAAGTATTCGCTATTTAAAATACGCATTCGGATAGAAACAAATTTCAATCCACTTTAATTCATTGGGATACACAAAATTAGCAAAGTTAAATGTAAAACAATATTAAGCAAGAAATTTCTAAAAGGCCGTAAATATGATTACTTCCTAGCAAACGAAAATGGATTAAAATGGATTAAAATTTTTTTCTATCCGAATGGATGTTTTAAATAGCGAATACTTTTTTTGGATTTAATTGGATTCAATTGGATTCAATTAGATTCAATTGGATTGAAAAACTGCATTTTCTATTCAAAATTTTGAATTGAACAGTATTCACAATGTGTGTATTGTGCACTGAAAAAGCTAATATTATTTTTAGATTAAAAAGCATAAAGATATGTTCCATGCAATCCTATAAATATGTAAATATAAATAAATAAAAATGCATTCAGCACATTGAAAAGCATTCATTTTAACATGCGTGAATCAAAATTCTGAAAATCTGAATCCATTTCAATTCATTTCAATCCATTCTCGTTTGCGTTCGTTGTGCGATTAAATGTATAAAAGCATATCAATATTTTAAACAATTAAATCTGCCCGTACAGCACATACAGAATTTGCAGCAATACCGCTGCAATATTGCTGCAATGTTGTAGTATTGTTGCTGTAATTTTTGTGTTGTAGCGGTGATAATGAATATTGTCACGTTTAATTTATATGAACAGAATATATGTATAATATATTATTTCATCAAATTATAAAACAACCAGAGAATTATACGAGCTGAACAAAATGCTATAAAATAATCTTTAATGTCTACAAGACAAACTGCTCTATTAATTAGCCTCGATCGTTGTAAAAGCGAAAAGGAAATAATCGTTTTCTAACTATCGCAATAAACAACCTCATGGAAACGTGAAGATATCATTCATCGGGATCTGCGCTTCTGCGCCAGTGAGATCGAAACAAACGAAAAATATCGAGATGATCGAAACAGATGAATGAAGTAGACGGTCGATCGAGAGTCGCCGGTTATCCGTTAATTTGTTGCGTTTCGTGTTACGAACCATCATTTTTCCACTCTACGAAAATTAAAGAGATGACATATTTTAGTATGCGTGTTCTGTATCATCAACGTAAACGATCAGAAGGGAAATGTATTGAAGATTCAATTTTAGGGTTTGAATTAGATTCCGAATCAAAATTGAGCGAACGCTCCGAGTGCCACGTTTTGCGTCGCAGCAACAGAACGCGAGTCGTCAATGTTGTCACGCTGTGTGGGTGCTGGGCGGCTCGAGTCACGTGGTCGATGACGTAACTCGCAGAAACGCTATGCCGGCGGTGTTTTCGATAGTCGAGCGGTTTTTCAGACCACATATCGAGGAGAATAATAAGTTTTTCTTTCGCGCGGAAGGAGCAATTTTTTCAGGTTCTTTCGTGGGGTTCGAATCTCATCCGCGAGTTCCGTAACGTTAGGAAAAATTTTTATCTGGACGCGATCTTTTGTACTAATTGTACTTAATTCTTAGCGCACCGTTGCACACGCACGAACGAACGGCGGAGGCGCCACGATAGTGTTTCTATAATAATTAATTGTAATAATATAAGAGTTTCTGTGACAATAATATAGTTTCCATAGTTATACAATAATAATATAATTCCCATAATAATAATTACTACAGGAACTGAGGAGCGTCACGGTAGCCGGCAGACGCGCCAGCCAACCAGCCAATGGATAGTTTTGACATTCGGCCGGAAGTAGCGCACATATGTTTCCGACGTCGCCGCTGCGGAGGCGCGGCTGCGCAGTCGGCTCGCGGTCCGAGTTATGTCGACTGATGTCGACCGAGGAACGGTGGTAGAGGAGTGATGTATAATACGTTGACGACTGTTATCATGACTACCTTCGTGACAATATCCTTCAGTTAAGGAGGTGCGCCGTAATCAGTTTACGCAAGAAGGAGATTGTGTTGACGAGAAACCTACTTTATTGCGGCTGATCAGAGACAGGTTTTCGCTCTTTCCTCTCGTTCTTTCTCTCTCTCTTTCTATCTCTGGCAGCGGCAGAGAAGGAGAGGTCTAGCCGCGCGAGAGAGTGCCGCACTAGATCTTCGTGCCGTCGTACCGTATCGTACCGTACCGTACCGTACCGTACCGTTCCGTTCCGGGGGCGGTGATCGGCGCGATCGGCCGAGCGGAGCGGAGCGGAGTGCAGCGGCAGCGTGAGGGACCCTATGTCAAATCGACGTCGACGAGGACGAAGCGCGCCAGCATGAAGAAACTATTCTCCAAGATCGACAACACGTCGAAAGAACCCAACAGTTACCTGGGGAAAGTGTTTGTCGTGGGCCGCCATACCGTCACCGTTGAAGAAGTCCTGGCAGAAGGTACGCTGTTTTCTTGAACATTGCTTCTTTTCTGACATTTCTTTTATGACGACATCGACACTTCCTCTTGTTCCCGCTCTTGTGTGTGCTCCTCTGTGTTTCAGCCTCCAGTAGAAGTGCACGCGACTGGAAGTGTCCCCTCTGTTCTATTTTGCACCGCAACCTTGCCCGCCCTCTCCGCCACGCCTGGCTGTCCCGCTTTTTTCTTTCTCTCTTTCTCTCTCTCTTTCTCCTCTCCTGGATTGTTCTCGGCGAGTGTGAGATAAGCGACGACAGTATACGATCTCCATCCGCATCCGGGGTGGATGATGGACGTCATTAAGCTCCCCCTTATAGAAATTTAATACTGATTAATTACTCATTTCGAAGACTAATAAGTTCTTAAACAACAGTGCTTCTCTAATACTCAAAAATAAATAATTTTTAGTATCAAATTGGATTTCTGTAAGGACCATTAACTTTTGATACGTCGACCAACAAACTGTGCGTTTTACACTGTTGACAAAATTCATGGTTCCAGGAAATGTCAATTCTGTTGCTCTGGAATAAACAATCAGTTGCCTTTCAGACAGCTAATGCAGGATTTACACAAAAAATCTAAAATATTTTAAACATAAATAAGAGAGAAGAAGAAAGTCATTTTTCGATTAAAGCGGGTCTTGGTGCTTAGTAACATTCATATATGAAGATATACAATTGATATTTTGCTAAGATATTTTACGATTTTATGACGAGTGTCTAAGTTCATTACTTCTCAGGAATGGAAATACATGGATTGTGAAGTATCAGTTTCATATCATTTAGAAAATTAGGATGTCAATTATGTTTCAGGGAGCTAATACTGCGAGAAGTTTTTTTATATGTAATAGTTGCATTGTTGTGGAATGCCAAATGACGGAGGTATATTGTTACATGTCGATATAATTGAAACTGACAAACAAATTTATTGTCTGATCAGTAAATTTACTTTGAGATAAAGCCAGTATCGTATCTTTTCTTATCACTCTGTAATTGTATCTGTGTCAAGTTACATACAATGCGTAGTAACTTTGTAGATTTCCTATTTCCTATTTCATATTTTTTTCATTCTGGTTATAATTTTTTCTTTAATTTAATATGACTATAATTAAATACTGAAAACATTTTGCATTTGTTTTCTCTCTGTCTTTCTACTGTGTGTCTCATAAGATAATTGTTGTTTTACAGGAGGATTTGCGATTGTGTTTTTGGTCAAAGCCTCAGGTGGACGATATGCACTTAAACGAATGTATGTCAACAATGAACATGATCTCAATGTGTGCAAAAGAGAAATTCAAATTGCTGTGAGTACTTTCGTAAATAATGAAATGTTAGTTCGTGCTATAATTTATTTTAATTTTTTTTTTAATGGAAGTAATAAAGGCATTATATGGCATTTTAATTACATGAATTAAAAATTGAATGAATTATTTCTATTTGCAGAGCAACCTGAGTGGTCATAAAAATATCATAGGATATGTAGATAGTAGCATAACTCACACCACTGGAGGAATACACGAACTTCTGCTTTTAATGCCTTACTGTAAATCTCAAGTTCTTCAAATGATGAATAACAGGTTAGAAGAACTTTTTTTAACATTCTTTATTTTTAATAATATTTAGACAATTTTGTGTGTGTGTGTGTGTGCGTGCGTGCGTGCGTGCGTGCGTGCGTGCGTGTGTGTGTGTGTGTGTGTGTGTGTGTGTGTGTGTGTGTGTGTGTGTGTGTGTGTGTGTGTAAAATATCCATTCAAGCCTAATCTATACCCCGTTGTCTACATGATAGATTT
>Ga0157364_1005509_pt1 | contig 12897 bp, 7 predicted proteins | sample AttsexASBM2_FD_111476 | JGI IMG/M metagenome (GOLD analysis project Ga0157364, IMG submission 111476) | Fungus gardens microbial communities from leaf cutter ant in Ribeirão Preto, State of São Paulo, Brazil - Atta sexdens ASBM2 | ecosystem: Host-associated > Fungi > Mycelium > Unclassified ... | reverse complement strand
TATATATATATATAATTAAAAATAACTCAAATTGAGTATATTTTTTGACATTACGAATTTAACAATATAAACGTAAGAATTTAACAAAATCATTGTTTATTATAAGTTAAGAATAAATAATTTGTATTTACATATTTATGATTTATATCGCTCATTTTCACCTGCCTTTGACCGCAATCTTTTTCTCTGTTTCAGGTACGTAAAGAAATTTTCAGAATATTAAGGTAGATGTTACTCCAGCGCGATCGTAAGTTAAAATACTTATTAATTCTCAATATCCTATTTTCACCGACTCTCAATTATCTCCGGATAAACAATGAGGATCGAAAACTTCTCTTAATTTATGATGTTCGGCACCGCTAGATAATCAGAGAGTTTTCGAATGTTGTCGAAATGGCGTCTCGCGGCCACGATGAGTTATTTTTTACCTGGTGGATTAGTCGTACCTCGACGATATCGGGACTGAACGGTATGGTTGCGCGAGGGAGAGGGAAACGAAGAAATGGGAGAATGCTCGAAAAAGAAAGAGTTTAGCGTGGAGAAAGAGAAAGGGAGACGTGGAGCAAGGAGAGGAGGCGGTAGAGGAGGCATTTTATGCGTTTCTTTCGTCGCGGGGTTTCGTTTGCAATAATTTATGCGGGAAGACAGCTTGAGAAATGACCACTGGCTCCTTGTGCAACCTTAATTTGCAACAGTTTACTTCAGGAACGTTTTGAGAAATGGCCGCTGGCAAGATACGAGGGCACGGGCCGCACTACGTTTGCGGTGGATTGCATGAAGACATTTATCGCGAATTGACCATCGATGAGAGAAAAAGAAGGAATCGCCAAGTATCTGCGCGAGATCCCGCCTTTTAGACGTTTCTGCTCGTATAATTAACAACATATTTGGCCGCGTGTACAAGCAATCTTGAATGATAGTACGCAACCCTTATCATATCGAAGAGGAATTACAAATTCTTATCATTTCGACGAGAGGATATAATCCACACATTAGTCTCATCATCTTTGCAAGAAGAGTGTATATAGAAAAGTAGCTCTTCGCCTGCAACATGCATTTTAATTCTTCTATCAGTTATAATATTTGAGAAATAAAGCAAATTTTTCTGTTCCATACATAAAAATTTGAAAGCTTATGCTTTAACAACGAATATTCATAGAAATCGGATTTACTTTAATTATTTTTTTACAGATATCAGTTTATTCTACTAAAATTTACAATCAAAATATTGATGGTACCTTTAAAGACCCCAATTGCCAATTGCTGACAAAGAGTTAAATTCGAAGATCTCGAACGTCCGTTTTTGCTTTACAAATAATACGGTATTCAATCGCAGAGGCGCGAGGTATTATTTCGTTTGTATTGTTACTTTTCAGAGCGTCTCGATGGAAGAATCACGTGCGATTAAGAGCCTTTGAAAAGGGTTCGTAACGCCGCGTTGAAATTCTGATCACTGATGAGATTCGATTGCGACACCCGGCACCTTTGACATGCCTTCCGACGTAACGATCGCTGAAACATGAAATTGACCTTTCTAGCCAGCCGGACATATCTGTCGATCAGGTCCACCGGGACAATTACGCCGTAACGATCCGCGACCAAGCTCCATCAGAATTCCCCGTCACGCGTCATGAGCATAACCGCGATCAGGCGAAACACAAACCGTTTCTTCTCGTCTTTCTTCGTCTGCGCGCGCGCGGCACGAAAACTTTAAAAGCCTCTTAAGTATAAATCCGAAGCTTCTTTCTACAATGTTTAAATGTGGAATTATGTGGTTCTTTTCTACACGTAGAAGAGTTTGATGTAACAATTTTCCAGATTAGTTGCCGTTACCATTATTAACTTGCGCTGGAATTCACTGCGTTCTAATCGCATTTACATTGCCGTTTCAATGTTGAAAAATAAAAGCAACTATATTATTCCACTGCAGCAAAAACCCTTGCTATTTTCAAAAAATATTGCCACGCGCGATACTATTCAGGGATTTATCAGAGATAAAAAAAAAAAATATTACTACAATATCTAAAGGATTTAAAAAAATAGTTTTATCTTCGACAATTTCCAATATGTATCGAGTATCCTTCAACTTTAACATCGGCCGCTATGAAAAGCACGTAAAAATTATATTCGTTCGTTTTATAAATCTAAAAAAATCGAAACGGGACTGAACGAATATTCCTTGCTTTCTTCTTTGACCTACTTCAACGACTATACTCGCGAACGTGCGTCGAAAAGGGTGAAAGAACAAGATAGCTTGATGAGAATCGGGGATGATGGGACGGGAATAAAGGCCAGCGACGACTAGGCGAAAAGCAAAGGAGCGCGGGATGAAGTCAATTACATTATGCATATGACCGGTGGAAGGCAATACAAGAAGCAATCGGCCGGCGATGGAGGCATGCCACCGCTAAATTAACTGCCTACCTAGTTGTGCGGGATGCAATAATGTATTAGCCGCGGTACCTCTCTCCCCATGACCTCTCCCTTTTGCGCATTCCGACATGTGCTCGCCCATATATGTAGGATGGTATACCCAACCCTCCATCGATATTCCGTCTTGGATTGAAATTAACTTTTCCTTTCGTCATATAATTTCTTTTAATACACGTTATCTATTAACACGTTATCTATTAATCTTTAAGCAATATTATATTTCATGAAGCAATTTTTAATTTTTTTTTTCTCTATATATTTTAATAGCTGAAAACTGATTTTCGAGTCTTATGCTTCAAATAAAAATCTATCGTGAGTGATTAACGCAACGAACCGTAATAACGAATCGACTGCTTTATAGCGAAGGGACGTTTATGCCTTTGCGTCTATTTATATTCCAGAACGAAGTGCCGAGGCTTTATTCGCTTTTAATGAAGACCTCGATATGACGGTATTTCTTAAGCATGTGATATTTACATCTAATTTTATATAATAATTTGATAAAGGTAATTTTAAATAATACTATTTCGTCAAAATAACTGGTACAAGTATAATTAAAGTCTCTTTTGGTATTTATGTTGATTTAAATTTATGGAATTTATGTTTATTTAACACCGACATTTACAGAGGAATTGAGAATTGCTAACTAGAGTTGATAAACTAAGGCGGCCAGCATAACCAATCCGAACTTTCGGTATGATTAAAATATCACTTCAGTTGACAAGATCTCGGGGCAATCTACTTCGTTGCAAAAAAAGATTGATAATCCCGAGAGGGGTCTAACTAAATAATGGATAACTATCGACTGCACTGGGGAACACGCCTCGGCTGATGTGATGTGGTCAGGTGCGCGTGCAATGTATTCCGCGCTGTTTTATAGTGCAATTCCGCGGTGGTGCGCCGGTGGAGCTCGAATAAGGTTTTAGCGCCTTCGTAATACCCAGTAAAGCTTCTAGTTTATCGCACGTTTTACACGCCGCGGCAAGCTCGCTCGAATCTCCGACGGAAGAGTGGAAATTGTGTGTCTTGTGAAGGGTGGAACGAGGGAGGTATGAGCGTGGCTTCCGTGAAAGTCGAATGAAGGCACGCGAGAACGAGCCTTCTCGTCGGAGAGAATTACCAATCGCTAGATTCTCTAGCCTGAGAGAAATGAAATCTTGTGAGAAACCCTGGCTCGATTTAACGAAACCGACGCGTAACCGCGTTATTCCCATAAAAATTTGTACAATACCGTTTATTTAATTACTTTTTCCTCTTAGATGATCTTAAAGCTCGAAAGATTAAATTCCCATCCTTTGCTCTTGTAAATGTACATAAGAACTAATTAAAGATAGATAAGTGAAGTTCGTATAAAGATTATTATTTGATTTATGAAATGTTCATTTTAAGAATTACTTATATGTTCCAGCTAATGCGGAGTGAGTTAATGTTCGATCGAGATGAGAAGATGATAGACTTCCTCAATTCTCGAAATAGCGATTGATGATATGAGAGAGAGGTTCGCGGCATGCGAAAATATGAGTATGAACGAGAGAACGGAGTTCATTGTATGTTGGAAAGCAGATATTATCGTATAATTATAATGATACGTGACAGAACTCGCGAGAGGAGGGCGGAAGTGGCACCGTGCTGCTATCGAGGTTTATAAATATCTGCTTCTTGATCGCATCGAGTTAGAACGGCTAACGTTGCGAAAACTAACGACTTCGCGACCGTGTTCTGTAAAAGCACAGTACATATTTGCGCGTTTACGCGAGGTATCGCGATGTAGGCAGGAATCAAAAATGTCAAACGCAAAGAAATAACTTTCGTTTTGCCTTATCATTAATTCGTAAGATCGTGCAAAAATATTCGCATTTATAAGATTCTTCATGATTTAACATTTTGACTCCTTATAGAAATTCAATTTAATATTGAAAAATAATGATTAATTACTTATTTTAAGTATTAAAAGCACTAAACAGTCTTTAGTACTTTCAACTCTGCGCCAACAGTATGGAGTTTTAATTCTTTTATCAATAATAGAAATTTTTCCAGAAACGAAGCAAATTTTTTTATTGTTCCAAATTATATAAAAATTTTAAAAAATTCTGATATAACTTGCCAACGCTTTACAACGAATTTTGACATTATTGAAATCGAATTACATTTTATTTATTTTTTATAGATTTAAATTTATCTATCAGAATTTACAATTAAAATATCGTCGATGATGCCTTTAAAGATCCTATGTTGCCAGCTGAAGTTAATACTTAACTCAAAATCATAATTAATTACTGCTCTCCAGCATTAAATTACTGTACAATGTAGATAGGTGACTTAATTCGTGTGAAGGATTAAATGGTATATTGAAACGATGTCATATTTTCAATAATTACTGATCTTTTATCATCGAGAAGGGTATTAAGCGTTAACATTAATGATATCACGCAAATAGACGAGCGCGCAGTGCAAAGTACATGAAACCGAGCTTAACTCTTTATCTCAATGCGAATGTTACGACCAGAGCGACGAAGCGTGAAAAAGGCTCGCACGAGCGGATCTCTCGTGAGAGCGAAGCCGCCTGGTCACCTTATCGCTTCCAGCGGCTTTTCGTTTCGCGCGCGAAACGCCTAACGGGTATAGTGCTCTTAAGAGCCGGTCACAGAGAGATACGCTCGTCGAGTGCCGTACTGAGACCGAACGTCCGAAACTAATCGGACCGAAAATCTCGATTGACAGAACGATATTAATGCCAACGTATCAATTTGCTTTTCGCACATTGTTCGTAGCGAGACGAAGTGAGCTGGATTAAAGATGAATCTGCAATCGCACGACAAAAACGCGCGACTAATTGAAATTGAAGTATTACCGGGCACACAGAGTCTTCAACGTTTGCGACAAGCAACTTTCAGATAGAGTTTCATTTGGTCGCGCATGCACGATCGTGATGTATAAATCGCTGTCTTACAATTCAGTATGAGTATAGCTTAGTTTAGTCACAGAAATACTATCTTTTTATACAATAACAATTAACAATTTGATATGTATTATTTTAATTGAAATTTTTATTTATGCTTTTGAAAAATTTAAGAAAATCTATATATATATATCCATAAATTTGTAGAAACTTGGATTTTTATTTAGACTTAAATAGTAAGTAGAATTTTAAAATTAGTTACTTTTTACGAAATCAAAGTGTATAATATCTTTAGGCGGTTCTGGTAATGCATAAAACAATTTACGTAACTTGGCGAATTGAAATAATTGAAATATATTGTATTACATCGATGTTTCTTTTTCTCTTAAGAAAACCAATTATACAACGAGCTTAACTCTATCCTAATGAAGTTAAGCTGGAGCGAAGATCCACCCGCAAGGTTCGCCGGGGCGGAAGTTCCTCCGATAGGACGCTCGTAATCAGATCCCGGAGTGCCTTTAATTCTATTATCCTGTATTAATTGCAAAACCGATAACGGAGTGTCCTCGCGGTACCATTAAACTCGCGACGCTCGAAATTAAATTGTCCGATAACATGGCGGACCGTATATCCCCCATATCGCTTGTATAAGCTAGCGCAACAACCTACGGTCGCAACTAACTAACGTATTCATCCCTTAAGAGTGTCCGTGTGACGCCGATGACCTTGAGATAGCGGCATAACTTCCTTCCCTTCTCCTGGACAGACAAGAGAACTCTACCGTAAAGCTACATTAATTGCAATGCGAGAATCAACCGGATCGGCATGATTTTTCTGGCGCAACCTAAACCAGCTTGCAATCACAGTGCAACCGGGGTATATATCTATGTACACGCAACAACAGATAAGCAGCCAGCTCTGTTTTTCTCTCGTTAACGCAGAATAATAAGATCAGTAACGGGAATGTCGTTCCGATCCCGAGGACGCGGTCGTAAAATCGACAACCGCGTATCGACGCGACAAATTGCGAGCGTATCGTTAATGGAACGCCGTGTGAAAACGATGACCGCAAGATTAAAGCCGGAATTCTTTTCATAGGCTTGTTCCTTTGTCACGCTCCGATCGCAGCGAAACAAACCAACAGTTTTAACTGGCTGGCGCGTGCGACTAACGTAATAACTTTCGACTGGATTACGCGCGACTGGATCACGAGATAAGGTAAGGTCAAGTAGAAACCGATCATCTACCGAGTAGTAGGTATTTTAGTAACGCCGAACGAGAAATCAATATCAGCTCGCAGGATAAAAAACGAATATTTATACTCCTATATATTTAACATTATTATTAATTAATATCTAAATAATAATTAATAGTATTAATTTATTCTTCTTATGTTCGTTTCCATCAATGATAGTTTAATTGTAATCTCGGTTCAACTAACTTTTCATCATTTTTAAGAAGAATCTCAAAAAGATGAGCAGATTGAGTCGAGATTAAATTTAATCTACATTGCTGAAAATGGGTATTTGGTGTAACTGTATATCAAATATTATTTAACTTAATATCTATATAAAGCTGCTATAAAACTCTTTCCTGCTCTTCTTCAAGTATACATCGCAATACGTCTGTCTAGGATTTCACATCTAGGACTTCACATAATCGCAGTAATTGGACTTAGAATAAAATAGAATATCGTGAATTTTTGGGCAAAAAATTTTACTGTTTGCTTAAAGATGTACGCCTCGTTATTTAATTTAACGGCTCGTTAAATACGTCTGGGTAATTTGATGCAAGTTTTGAAAATAGTTGCCCAGAGTTTACACAATACCGAGGAACCCGACCGACCAATTTTCTCAACCTGCAACAATGCGGCGGTAGCCACATCTCTTTGTTATAAGACGGCGTCGTGACCAGGTAGAAATATCCTAAGACTTTACTACCACACACATACACACACACACACACACACACACACACACACACACACACACACATACACTTACGACGGCGCCCAACTGAACGGTACTTTATCGCGTTAATTTTGCTTGCCGTTAGCATGGCAGACAAAGTAGTCCATTTTGCACCAAATGTAGCTCGATTCTTTTTTTCCTTTTTCTCTTTTTAATCTTCTTTTTTTTACTTGAGTATGCGACAGTTTCCCACTCTCGAGACTCTCAAGCGAATACCGAACGGATAGAAAAACTCTCCAACGACAAAGTGGACAATTAACCCCGAAGAGAAGGTCGAGGAGGGGCATCGTCGACAGATCGCAACCGCCTTCGTGGCCTGGCAAGACAGGCGAACGTCACGAAGATCCTCCCCCTTACCAATCTCCCTCCCCCTCCCCCCCTTCCGGTCATTTTTATTGCACCGTTAAGGTGAGAGAGCGCTATCCACGAGTAACACGATAGAGGGTGGGCTTATGGAGATCAAAACCCCGTATCGGATACCTTATGTTTCACAAATGGCCGCCCTGGATGGTGTTAGTTACAAGCATCAGCCATCTTTGGAGCTCTTCACGTGCTTCCTTCTCGACCTTTTTAGTCCATCGAAAAACACTGCTTCTTTACACGGTGACTGTCCGTTAAAAATTAATATTCACTGATAACGCTGAAACATTTTATTGACGCGAAGATGAAGACGCTTGTAGATTATCACTGACACGTGCGTCAGACTTACGCAACAGGAATGGACACTCGAAACAACCTCTTAAGTCGCGACGGCTGACTTCGTTGATACGCGATTTTGATTGCAAACAAAAACAAGAGAGATCAGTCTGAAAGCGGAGCGCTAAAGATATCTCATTGATATGCGTCCAGGAAGGGTTATGCAAACATCGCTTGAACTTCCTAGGTTCTAGAAATTCAGAGGAATGAGAGGCATGCACATTGCTGTCGAGGCGATGATACTAATAATTAATACACGTACGCACGAGGGAATTCTCTTCTCCGTCTTTTTCTCTTCCTCTCTCTATTTCTCATTTGTTTTGCTTTCATGTTTCTCATGCTTTCTCGCATTCGGTTCCTTCAGTCCGCGAGTTGGAGGATAGTCGATGAGACAGCAACTCCGTTGATGGCCAGAGTCCAAAGGCAAGAATACCGCTTTAATGAATTATGCGATGTACAGTAGTTACATCGTATCATCCACATACCACTTAAATTCGACGTGGCCAATCCTCGAAAGAAGAACGCCTCTTCAGTTTTGCTTGCATGAGAGAAAATACTGTTCATTTACGATACGAACTCCATGTCGTTTGCATGGGTAATCGAATATGGGTACGGTACATCGTGAGATGTATCATATGGACGAGTGTAAATCTACAGAACGGAATTTCTAAAAAATATAATTACCGCTAGCTTGTATAATTGACGACCTACATTGATAATAGAACGCCGATCTTTTTTATCGAGAAGACTCATATAACTATTCTTAATGGACAAGCAAAAGCTAAGGTTTTTATCTCTTGCCGTTGAAAATTCATTAAAGATAAATCGATACCTAAGTGCATTTTGTAGCTGTACGAGTAGTAACGCGACGTTTAAGACGGCAAGAACGGAGGAGCGAGATATAGGTAAGAAGCATCCGAGCAGAATGAAAGCGCACGTAGAAACGATCGCGTCTGCCGTTACGGGATCAATTGACGTCGCCTCTATATATTCTGCATCTACAGTGCAATAATTAATACACGAGGCAATGTTCGAGGCCTCATCCCACGCCGCCCTTCGCAGCACAGAAGAGCCGGCCGCGCCGCGCCAAACGGCAAGAATATCGCTTTAATGAATTATGAGACGTAAGTCAGTAGTTATATCGCGGCGAGTATCGTCTATAATACAGCACTATAGGGACCGCGAGAGACGTGGCCGATACCGAGGAGAGCGCACGGGCGCCGTGTTACGAGCGAGAGCGAGATTGATTTCGCAATCGGAACCCAAGAATAGCGGTGCTATAAAATGGACGGCCGCGTGCACGCGTACCGTACTACCGGTTTTTAGACGTAAATCAAGAATAGCGAAGTGTAATCCTACCGTAATTTCGTGGCGAGGCGGTATTACGATGCGGGAGATTGTAAACGGGTTTATTAGTTCCAGACCGAAATGCCGAAAACCCCCCCGTATAACTCTGCGCGACGTGCTTTAATGGTACCCGACGGTGGCGGGAGCTAACACGATCGAGTAGCGAGCTTATTAAACGCGTTTTACGATTTCATTTAAGCACATGTGAATGGAGAATTGAACGATCCCTCGAATTTCGTACTGGTTATTTAGTTTGTCGTTCCCGATCCAATCTCAAATCGGATCCGATACCATTAAGACATGTCCGAAATTATTCAACGATACTTAAATCGTACAAATAATATGACACAGTATTTAGGCTTTGTTAAATTTTACGTTTAAAGGTTTATATTTTGAAAATTCTTCACATGTTTTACAAAAGCAGAAAAAAATCTAAATATTTGGATTATATTAATTTCACAAATGTCTTTGTGATTTTGGTATAAATTAGAAATAGTGAAAAATATGTAGTAAAGACGAAAATAATTAATAATAATAAAAAATAAAATTACATAGCAACGCTAAGCTTTAATATTAGTTAAATAATAACACTAAATTAGGAAACGTATCAGATGGAATTGTTTCAATATAAATTATAAAATGAAATGTTTTGACCTTTGTTGGGTCATTCTCAAGCTCACAATAAAATAAAAGATAGTAAAAAACGCAATATATATAATTACATTAATGATGATAAATAATATCTTGTAGAAATCCAATTGAGTTTGTATTTATGTCTATAGTTATACAATGTGAATTTCTCTGTTTAATCCGTTAATCAACCCAGTAATGAATATGTAAAAAATACACATTGATTTAATAAGTTTATTAATAGATACATATTAATATATAATTAATATATAATTATAAATATAAGTACAATATAAATAAGAATAAGTAAAGTACATTATTAGTGGAATGATAATTAGGCGAAAAGAAACGGAAATCTGTTGAGATATCAGCTAGAGGTAAAGTGAATATAATGTAATGTAGAGGAAGATAATTTCTAAATGCATACATCTCTATATGTGTAGATAGATGAGAACTACAGTTACTTCCTTACACGTCAAATTCCGGCTCTCAACAGCGCTGCTAGAATAGGGTGCGTCTATATATTCGTACGAGAAATTCCGGAGTTAGGATCAGGGCTTAATCTTTTTTTCTAAGAACAAACCGCACCACACGAAAGGGCTTAATGAAGACGCGTTTCCGTGAAACTCGAACTACCGACTACTAAGGATTATACGAGACGTACTTCTCTGCGCCGGTAACTCGAACCCTACTTCGTGAATAGGATTAATAAAACCTTACAGAGGAACCGTTTCCACGGAGATCTTAGGATGGTTCATGTAACTTTTCATTAATTTACGCCCCTCGTAGATTAGGAAAGTAATCCGCAGCGTAAACTTCTCCTGAAATTTCGCACCGCAAGTAGCAACATTGTCAAACTTGACGCTGAAGCCATCAGTCGTTTCATAAAAATTTTCTGTGAATGCATTTAAAATACAATAATTTTTCTCCTTTTAAAGTCCATTTCAAAATTATTTTTTAGATCTTTTATATTAATAACTGTCTATTATTAAATCTAGTAGAACGACATTAATAATTGGATTAATGCATTATTAAGTCTGGAGATCTTTATAATTTTCAAAATTAAATTTTTTTAATTATTCTTTTCACGTTTTATTCTCTACTGAATTAATTCCACATATCTATATTGGATATGATGTGAAATCGGCGACAGCCATCGAAAGTGCGTCTATAATACGTGCGTGATCACAATGCGGTATCCTGGCTGACACTGTCACTCCCGCGTTTCATGGCAGTGAACCACTTTTTTCTTTTTTCGCGCGTGCACGACCAGTGCACTGCATCACATCATAGTCCCCTGGGCTTCAAAGGATTGGACTGATGCTAGGACGAAGGCGCGAATGTAATCAAATCACATCGACCTCACTCCGGTTGACGTGTATACTAAGGGGAGAAAGAGCAGAGTATCGCAGGAAGACGAAAAAAATTCTCCGCACCCTCCTTGACCACCCTGTTTAACCTCCTCCTACACTACCAGCTATTCTCACGAGGTGCGTATTCTGTCTCGAAGCCTTCCATGTGTGCCTCTCCTGCCTTTTCCTCTCCCTCATCCCAGGCTCTCTCATCCTGACGCGCACCGCCGCACTTCCGGTAGGCGTGTAAAATATATCGCGCTTTGTTCCCTGTCCCCCGTTTCTTAGGCGACTTGCCGATGGCGCTTTCGACCCATCGAAGCACAGAATGAACTGCGGGTAGACTCACTATGCGAAATTGGAAGCCGTATATTTCTATGTAGATATCGTACGGCCCGTATTCTCTTCGCAGATTTAATGCTAAATGAATCTGTCAAACTGTCGTGTTAATATTGCATACGATAATCATATTAGATGAATGAACAACATATTACGATTTTAAAAGAATATTTTAATATTTCAGAGGAAAAAAGTTCGAGATAAAAAAAGTATAAACAATGCATCATATTTTGTGTTAAATATGACGTGAAGTTTAAAATGAGATAATATCTGTTATGAATGAGATAATATCTGAGTGAAAATAATTAGAGCAAATATATAGCTTTTTATGGCCATATGCAGAAGAGTAAATATATATTCAATGGGTCACTTGCGTTGCTAAACATTTTATCGGTTTTTATATTGCTATCAATGATAGTAAAACGGTAATATTTTTATGAGAAAACTTGTTGATGCAGATGATGAGAGAATAAAAATTATTATTGCGTGCGATGTAAAATGACTCTGTTTGAGAGCAGGCATGAATACCTCGATGACTATTGAATAAACAAGGAAGCTATTGACAGCTGGCTTTTTCGACCGGTAGAATCGTTTTGCAGTGGTGATCTATACTTATAATCATATTCAGCAGCCGACGCGGAAAGCGCCCGCATGCAATGGGTGTGTAAACGTTTACTTTCCGGCGCAGCGACATGTCGTAAAGATACGACTCTCGGAAATCGCAAGAAACCGCTCTAGGAGATTCACACACGCGGGTCTTCTCTTCTTTTTTTCTCGCCACGACACGGCAGGCAAGTCATTACTCAGCAAAAGGAGGAACAATGTGTACCCGGCGAGCAAGAAATTGTTTTCACGCATCGACACTCTCCGCTGATGTATCGAAAACTTTTCATCGGGAGACAAGCCGCCGATGATTTTTGTCCCGCTTGTTGTCCTCACTTGTTAGTGACACGCGTGCATTAATTAATCGCGAACAAACCCACCCCTTCCTCTCCCCGCGACTGTCTCATCTCTCTTTTTTTTTAATCTGCTCACTTCTTCCTTGTTCGTTCACAATCTCATCAGCAAATCGTGGTCTGTCGCGCGATACAACTTTAACTTTTCATTTCATCCCTTCTACGTGCATAAAGTATATAACGAGCCGACGAGAACGTAAGGGTGATGATGATGCGTGTACATATGTACGCGAATATACACGGTGTATCACAAGATCTGGAAATATCAATATCAT
>Ga0157364_1005508_pt1 | contig 12898 bp, 4 predicted proteins | sample AttsexASBM2_FD_111476 | JGI IMG/M metagenome (GOLD analysis project Ga0157364, IMG submission 111476) | Fungus gardens microbial communities from leaf cutter ant in Ribeirão Preto, State of São Paulo, Brazil - Atta sexdens ASBM2 | ecosystem: Host-associated > Fungi > Mycelium > Unclassified ... | reverse complement strand
GAATTTTGTACATTTACGAAGTCTTACGAATAAATAAAGATATTCGGCTAATATGCCGAATAAGGAAGGTAACTCTGTTGACCTTGATCTTGACATATGTTGTCAAAGTCATGACCTCCACCAAGTTTTAACCGTCGTCATTCATTAAAAAGTTATTAACAAAAGAAGTTTGAAAAATGATGTCTCTTTTCTACTATATAAAACAAAAATTTTCTTTAAAGTATATTTTACAATTTTCCCCGCGAAGCGACTCTCCCTCCATCTCTCCCCCCCCCCCTGCTTAGGAGCACATGACTTCCACATGAAGCGACTTTCGTTCCATTTTTCTTCTTGCTTAAAGGATTCGATTTCTATGTGGAAGCGATTCCCCTGGGTCCCTCCCCCTTGCTGAGGAGCACGCAACTTTCATGCGAAACGATTCTCATCCAACCTTCACGCGAAGCGACTCCTCCTATACTTCTCCCCCTGCCAAGGAGTGCACGATTTTCCATGCGAAGCAACTTGGGATGAAATTTGCTTCGCATGGAAAGTTGTTGACAAGGGGAGAGGTCGGATGAGAGTCGCTTCGCGTAAAAAGTTGTAAAATATATTTTAAAGCAAAAAATTTCTGTTTTATATAGTAGAAAAGAGACATCATTTTTCAAACTTTATTAATAATTTTTTAATGAATGACAGCTAAAATCTCGTGGAGGTCACTCAGAGTTATGACCTTGACAACATATGTCAAAGTCAAAGTCATCGGAGTTGTCTCCTCTATTCGGCATATTTATCAGATATTCCAAACTTTTGAGCGGTGTGTTTATATGACTGTCACCCCATAATAATTACTTAGTAGTTAACAAAATAAAAAATTCCAGTGCCGATTACTAGCAATCATGACGATGAACATATTAATTATAAAATACCAGGATTATGTTTATTCTACAATTGCATAAATTATAAGTTTTAGTCATAAAAATTGACAATCACAGTCGAATATTTTCCTCAAATTCAAGTGTGGATGGTTGATCAATCTTTATAGCTATAACTACTTACGAATATGCTTACGTTTTTGTAGAATAGGCTTTAGAAACATTACTTTTAAAAATAACGTATTATTATTATTAACTTTAATAACTTTATTATTATTACTTTTTGAAAAAAACAATTCGTTACCGTTATTAATTTAAAGATCAAAATAATTATTAACAACAACATTATTGGACTGTACATGTGAAAGCAATTAATAGAGAATAAAGGTCCATAACGATAAAAGTTTTTGAAAATAATAACATGTGAAGTTATTGTATAAAAGAAATTTATTTAGTATAAGACTTTTTTAGTATATGACTTTTTTAAAGATATAAAGCTTCGAATTTTTTTAGGGCTCTTGTAGAGGGATCCTAGTGACCACGAAGGATTAAACTTTTCTAATAAATCTTTTAAGTCTTTGTATTAATATTTTTATTCTTTAATGTTACTTATCTTTAGATATTCAAATTGTAATTTACAAGTGCAAATCAAAATTTTTTTTAAACTTAGTTTTTATATATTAAAGTCGTTGTTAATAGTGTAGCAGGGTGAACTATTAGAAACAAAATTAAATGAAAATTTTGAAAGTTTCACCTTACTAGAATTCACTTGTAGCTGCTACTTTGTATTGAAGTAGGCAGATGCGTAAATGAAACATTCCTAACTTCAAAATAGTCAAGTGAATATCGATTATGAATATCATGGAGTATAAGCGAATCATTGAAAATTTGCGCGCTGGAAGGACGCCAAGAGAAATAATAACATTTTTCGAATATCCGAAATCAATTTATGAGGTTGCCAAGAGATATGTGACTTTAAAAGGATCCGAGGAAGGTTCCCTAAAGGGGAAACCCGCGAAGAGAAAAAAACAACAAAAACTCTGGAACTCAAAGAACCAAAGAGCTCATTTTGTATACATTGTATGTTTTGAAAACCTAGCGAGGAAATCTTCGATTAGGAAATTGGCGATCGTTTTGAAAGAGTTATTCGAGCGTCTATCGGATTGTTAAAGATTTGAAAGTATTTATATTTGAAGGTATTTCTCCGGCTACAATCGCGCTAAAAAATTAATCGCGTATAATTTACGAATGTGCCTCTCCGCGTATGTTCTTCTCTCTGAAGAGAGAAACTTTTGAGGCGAACGTACACACACACGCATAAATGTCGTATCTGTGTACACGAACATTAATCCGTACTAAAGACAGTTGAAATATGACAATAGCATGTCTTTGTCTCGCCGTTCAGCGTGCGAGGAGAAGTCTATCAAATTACTAAATTATTCTAATTCAGAAACCGCTAGACTTCCCCATTTTTTTATAAAGTCCTATAATATTTCTATATTACATATTTATTTTTTTTTAAATCTGTAGATTTTCGCCGCAAAGAATTAAAATGTTGCTTCGACAAGGCTTGGTATACGAGTTTAAAAGCTGAAATTTTGAAGGTGAATATCTCCTTTTCGGTTAGAATCTTTAAAATTTTAATTATATATAGATAAAATTATTTTAAACATAATATACAAATTTCAAAAAAATCTGTAGAACCTCAATTTTTCGAATACCTTAAAAACATCCGACGTATACCAAATCTTCAACAATCAGACGGACATTCGAATAGCTCTCTTTCAAAACGACTAATTTCCTAATCGAAGTCCCTAAGTCTTCCAAAAGCTCTTGAGCTCTTTGAATGAGTTCCGGAGTTCTTGTTTTTTCTCTCGCGTGTTTTTTCCTTGCCGGGGAATTTTTCTCGGATTCCTCTGAAGCCATATATCTCTTAGCAACATCATAGACCATTGATTTCGGATATTCGAAAAACGTTATAATTTCTCTTGACATCTTTCTAGCGCGGAAACTTTCAGTAATCGCTGCTCTTCGCTTATACTCTCTCTATGATATTCATAATTAACTTAACTAATTTGAAGTTAGAGATGTTTCATTCACGCATCTGCCTACTTCAATGCAAAATAGCAGTTACAGGTAAATTATAATATGGCAAAAATTTCAAATTTAATTTTCCGGATTCTAATGACTCACTCTGTATTTCAATAACTATTATTCATTTCCAATATTAAAAATCTATAATTTATGTATATATATGTATGTACATGTGTATATACATATGTATATACATATATGTATACATATATGTATACTACTTTCAATATTAGTAATAATTACTATTGCAGCTTAGATATAAAGTACAAAATATTTTTCAATATTTAAAGGACAGTAGAACTTTTTTTGCAATTGTTCGTTTTATTTTTTAGTTCTTATGTATTTTTTTTCTTCATTAAAACTGAAAATTATCACAATAATAACTCAATACTTAAAAAAAAAATTGATACATTAAAATAAAGAATAAAATTCTTATTCATATAAAATCACTGTCAGATATATGTTTTAATCATTTAAAAATTAATTCAGAGTAGTTTAACAATATAAGGATTTTATTTTTTATTTCAATATATAAATTTTTCCTTGAGTATAACGTCATAATAATATAATAATATAATAATATAATAATATAATAATATAATATAATAATTATAATAATTTTCGATTTCTAAAGAAAAATATATAAGAAAATATATAAGAAATATATAAGAAAGTGTATAAATAAAACGATCAATAAAAAAGTGAAAATTGTACCCTCCTTTTTCTATTCCATAAAATGTATGTTATTTATACAATAAAAAATGCGATTTATAAATTGGATATACAAGTATAATTAAGGAACTAAAAAATGATGAATGAAAAGTAATAGCTAAATTCGTTATTATTTTATTATTGTAAAAATGTAACATTTCCATTACCATTATGGACATAAAAAATTGATTGGCACTTAACAAAGTAAATATAATAAAAATATCATAAATAAGTCGTTCCTTTCCAATCTTGCAAAATACATACGCATTTGACAGTGCAAGCAGAAAGATTATTTTATTTAATATTCTTTAATTATCTAAGAATGGAGAAGAGTGCGTTACCTGGCTCGGGGAAAAGTTCTGGATGTCGTATAATGTAATCTCTCAGTTTAGTATCACGTTCCGCTTGATAATCGTCAACAAGCTTCTTTACAAATTGTGACAAAACGTATCCTCCTGCTACGAACATAATATGCCTCTGTATTCCTAAACAAAAACATCCTTGATTTGAGATTGCGCCAATATTTGTGAGATTTATGTTATTTCGAAATTCGCAGTTTTACATTTAATCTTGATTTTTGCTTTTCTTATTTTCTTGTTATAATCAATTATTTTCCTCACATTCGACTGTGATTAGTTAATTTTTTACGATTTCAGACTTGAAGCTTAGGTAATGGTTTAAATTCACATACAAAAGTACGCATACAAAAGCATAAAGCAATAAAGGTCATGGCACACAAAAAACTTAAAGCAGTAAGACATAAGGAAATTAATACGTTGAATTGAATTACTGTTACATTATAGTCTTACGCTTTTGAATGTGTATCTTAAATGTGTAACTTGTATTTATACAACTTTATATATAATCCCTATTTTACAATAAGCACAGCTGTAAGTGATTGTAATTGTAAGAATTGAATCACAGTCAAATATTCTTCTCACATTTAACTTGATTGGTCAATTCCTACAACTATAACTACTTACAATTACTTACAACTACAATTATGACTATTATATAGAATAAGCTTAAGTCTACAATCTTGTCGTAAGCCGTAAGCTGTAAGTGACGGACACAGAACTTATACTTTTATAAGAGACCGTAAGAATTGAGTTTTGCTCAATTCGCTTAAATTTAACGGTTAAAGCCTAAAAATTGCGCAAAATAGTTTAAAAACAGAAATTATTGTCACTTAATCTCTTTCGACTTATGACTTAAAGCCCATTCTATAATTGCGTAAACATAGTTGTAAGTGGTTGTAGTTGTAAAAATTGACTAATCACAGTCGAATATTTTCCTCATATTTGATTGTGATTGGTTAATTCTTATAACTACAACCATTTACAACTATGCAATTATAGAATGGGTTTAAGGCTTCTTAAAGCAAGGTTGAGAATCTAAAGAGCATAAAGATTGTCGTAATACTTACGACAGACTTAACGTATGATGCGGAATTTATGTATGTATATTACTATATCTCTTGATAGCGTGCTATCACATCAATGCTTGTGCGTTGCTTACGTCTATAACTTTCTGTCATAAGTATTATGGCAATCCTTGTGCTCAGACCCTAAGTCATAAAACAGTTCTTGTGCGTTACTAAAGATATAAGATTTAAGTCATAAAACACTGTCTTAAGATTATAAAGGATTCCGCATAATAAAAAGAACAGGGAACAGAGAATAAGAATAAGAATTTCAATCTATCAGAAATCATGTATTGTGGAATACACAGTTTTGATAGGTTGAAATTCTTATTCTCTGTTCTCTGTTCCCTGTTCTTTTTATTGTGCGAAGCCTTTAAGTCAGCCTTTCTGTTAAGTCTGACTCTACAATAAGTATTTTAGCCTTAAGCCGTAAAAAATTGATCAATTACAATCGAATGTCAGGAGAATAATTCATTATGATTCGTTCATTTCTTATGGTTTAAGTCTTAAAAACCTATTGTAGATCCAAGCTAAGAGCTACCGCAGACAAAATTCCGTAATGGTTTCTATAAGTCATTATCTAATCTTTAAATTTCAAGATCATAAGAAATTGACCAATTATACGTGGGTCATTTGATAAGTTTGGTAAATTTCCATGAAATGGCGCTACAATCCATTTGATGATGCGACATCTCGAAAGATCCACTCTTCGAACTCCTTCAGGCCAAATTTCAGCCAGAAAGGACGCATAGTTCACGTTTGGTAGTCATTTGAAGTAAGCTGTCTCAAAGTCTGTAAAATACTCATTGACGGCGACAATGACTTCCTCATTTGATGAGAATTTCTTCCCATCGAGCCAAGTTTTTAAGTTTGGGAACAGAAAGAAGTCACACGGGGCCAAATCCGGAGAACAGTGGATGAGGAATCAATTCATAGACCAATTCGTAGTTTTGTCATTGCACCGGTTGACTTGTGGGACGGCGCGTTGCCTTGATGGAAGAGCACTTTTTTGCGCGCCAATCTCGCTTCAAATGACTACCAAACGTGAACTATGCGTCCTTTCTGGTTGAAATTTGGCCTGAAGGGGCTCGAAGAGTGGATCTTTCGAGATGTCGCGTCATCAATGGATTGTAGCACCATTTCATGGAAATTTACCAAACTTATCAAACGATCCATGTATATAGTTAATTATTCTTCTCAGGCTTTAAGGACCAGGATTAAGTGCGGCAGAGAGGCTAAAGGGACTACAGCCCTAGGTTCCATCTTTTTAGAGAGCCTCAGCTTAAAATGGTATTTCATTAATAAAAGTAAATATTAAATTAAAAATTTTTATTTTGCATTCCTCGTACAATGAAACACATAATAGTCACACATGATCCACAATGACTGATACTATTGTCATTGGTATTATTAGCAATAGAGAGAGCGAACTGCTGAAAAATCTTGATTTTAATGATTTAATCAATAAATTTGCGTATAATAAATCAAGAAAAAAACTTTCGTAAGTACTACTAAAATTTCAATAAAATATGAATTATTCTTTATTTATTTTTTTTTCAGCATCCGGAATTGTATTGTATCTTTTAAGCAGAAACAACAAAAATCGTTATACAAACAATCACATTCCTCAAATAGAAAATGCAAAATGTGTTTATATTTTGTTATTATGATTGTTAATAAATAATTTTGGTAATTATCCAGAAAAACTCTAACCTCTAATTTTGATGAAATTAGGCTCATTCAATGTATTTTTTAACAAAATGAAAGAATCTGGCAAAAAAAAGTGCGGGACTGCCCTGCGAAGCGAACTATTAAATGTTTAAAGTTGATGATTAAAGTTAGAAAATCTGTCACAGCTGCGAAATACTATGATGACAGCTGCGGTTACCTTTTCATGCTTTACGTGTGCATATGTTGTATATGCATACAACTAACTTGCTCTTACAACGATATATTAATGTTCATTTATTAATATTAATTTCAGTTTTTGCTCTTTCTAATGCCATTGGTTCCATTTCGATATCTTGAAAATTGACTAAGTGCGCTATGTAGGAGTCGCGCACTGAACCGCGCTGTATCTCCGAACCCTTTGAGGTATAAACGAAAGTAAGAGAGATACAAACGGGTACAAACGATTCTCTTTCGAATGACATAAATGAAATTAAAAAATCTTAAAGTTGCGCACTAGCATTTTTTATTTTTCATTTTTTGTTTAATTGTTTGAGGTACAAACGAAATAATGATCGGTACAAACAAGTACAAAAGCCTACGGTATTAATTTTTATTTTGACGTAATTTAACGTAACTTAACGTAAGGAACTGTATTTGTAAACACAATTGGAGAGTATTCCATTAACTTCTCCGCCGCTTGATATTTGAATAATATAAAATTTAAGAGATTATTATTTCCGTTCGTGTAATATGCATAATACAAATTATATAGAAGTTATACTAGATATTAATTTTAACGAGTCAAATTAAGTTTGAAAAAAGTTTATTAATTTACTAACAGTATATCATTCATGGGACATTTCGACTTAACTTAGTCATCTGCAGTCATAAATTAAGTCACCACAATAAAATTATTTGAATTATTATATTCATAAAAATTAGTTGTCAATTATACTAAATAAATTATAAGGATCATCTTCATTTACAAACGTTAAAAAGCATTAAAAAGCAATTGATATTTGATATTTGATTAATATTTAAAGTAAAGTTACTGCAGTATATATTATGTGAATTTAATTGCAGTTATTTTATTATTGTGGAGAAAAAAAGTAAAGATTCCAAAATGAAAATTTTGGATTCGACCTGTGTTATTACAATAGAAAAAAAAAGATCATTTTCATACTCTCTTCCAATTTATAAAAGATAAGATTCACGAGCAATTTTTTAAGTTCATATGAATGACTGTTTCGTAATTCGAGAAACTGTTAAAAATATTTATTGAATAAATTTTCATCAGAAAATTCCATTTCACGTGTTCAATATCATTTACTTGTTGCATCGATCTATAATTCATATAATTATATATATTCAATTTAATCTAACTTAACCTCTTTCCGAAATCGAGTTCAAATATTGTAATTTTTACGATAACGGTTACAAACTTTATGTTATTGTAAATGATCCTTAAGGAACAATAGTTAATAAAATATTAATTGCTAAAAATTATCGGAAATTGGTCTCAATCTTCAATAATTTTTTACTTAAATATACTATCAGCTTTACAAAAGAAGATAATGCAAGATAAATGCAAGAGATAAAAATTGTTTATTTTCTTTTCATAGAATTCTAAGAATTTTTTCAAAATTTTTTATCAACTTTTTAGACTGCATTTTCTTATTTTTATCAACATGAGAAAATACGATATTAAAAAATTCTGAAAAATTCTCAGAACTTTATGAGAAAAAAATAAACAATTTTTGTCTCTTACAGTGTTTCTGTAAAGTTGATAGTATTTGAGCAAAAAATTATTGAAGACCAATTTTCAGCAATTTTTAGCAATAATTAATATCTTATCAATTATTGCTAAAATCGTAAAATGATACTCAGTTCTCACTTCTTCTCAGTTTAGTCCATTCTGTCCTTATGCAAAAGATTTACCTCCTTCCTAATTAGAATATAGTCATCAATTTTAACAATTAATAATTCTCAAGTTTGATTCAGCTCCAACAAATAAATATAAAAATAAATGTGAAATCAGTTAATACGAGCCAACGCAGATTAAACATGTATAAATTCATATATTTAATCTTGAAAAGGATTTTCAAACATTTTAACCCTTTCGATTGGGTCTTCTTCAGCATATTGATGACAAAATCCATTCGTATAATTAAATTTGAGAGATAGAATACAATAGAATTAGAGTATCATTAACATACATTCATACTATGATTTTAACATTGTCTGTCGTATCTAACAGAATACTGAAATCACACATTTCAAATTATTTGTAATTTAATAATGACTTCGAATAAGTTATTATAAGTCAATTAAATTAGTTAAAAAACTTATGTAATAATGTTAACGATGATCTGTTAAGATGTGTTAGCATCAAGATATTCTGAGTATATGTAAGAGATGAAAATTGATTATCAGTGATAATATATGGAGAATAAATAATAAGTAAATACAAATATGTATATATATAAATTATATAGGATAATCTAAGGAAATAAAATGGAAATGTCCAATTTTTTTAAATAGATCATGGTATAATGAGTCTAATACTCATATTCATAGTTAAACCTTAGATTTAAGGCTTCTTTAAATTTATCTTCAGATGCTTTACGAATTATTTCATTGGCTACTGAACATCTAAAAATAAATTTAAGGAAGCCTTAAGTACAAGACTATAAATATGAACATTAACCAGTCTTAACCTAAATATGTGATTATGATTTTTCACATCTACAACTTATTAATGTATAGAAAGTCGTTTAGCTTGACTAATGGGAAGGAATATAATCGAATTTGATAAATTTTAAGAAAATCTAGATTAGGACTACTTCGCCGCCTCGAAGCCATCCAAGCGTTACTGTCTACATCCCACTGTCCACATATCTCCGACAATTTGTTTTGAAGAATTTGTGTTACATGACCGTGACAGATTTCCTAGCCTGCATAGTTGTCAACTTTAACTTAAAAATATCTCGGTATGCAGAGCGACACTTTTATCTTGTAATGTTCATTTTGATAAGAAAATGCATTGATTGAGTATATTTTTATCAAAATTTGAGTAGACCGGAGTCTTCTTAACATTTATCAAATTGATTCTGAAATAAGGCATTTATTATAATTCTAACGAGATTAATATCTCGTTCAGACAGAGCGACGCTTTTTTTGCTAGATTCTTTCGTTTCATGCAAATACACGTCGGACAAACCCAATTTTATTGCTGATTTTTGAGCTGCGGGGGCTAAACTATACAAGTACCCAATTTTCTTGCTGCCGAATGCGTGCGTGCGTGCGTGCGCGTGCACGTGCGTACGCGCGCACGCCAAAAGAAAATATACACGTAAAATAGAAACACAATATTTATCCATATAATTGTCCGAAATCGAATATTGCATTACATAATCATGTTACGAGATTAATAAATTGCTGAGAATAAAGAAATCTCGCATTTAATCGTTGAAGAAAACGAGATACACTCACCGGCATAGAACGGTTTACTGTTGTATATATTTGAGAATGATGGCATCGCAAAACCGCTTAACATAAGTACTATTTCCGTCGAGTACTTCGACAGCACACTGGGCTCGTACGTGGGATCCGGTTTGAGCAAATCAAGAGCCCATTGAACCTCCGGATGTTCACTCAACTCATGTGAATGATGTTTATTCATTTTTTTCTTTTATTGACGAAAATTATAATCCACGCGTTAAAATCAACAATTAGGAAAACGCAGCGCTCTACTCAGAATATATAATAATGAATTAGAATGAATCGGTAGCAGACAGCGAAAATCAACGAAAACAACAAAAATCACAATAGAAGATTTTATGCGATCGAGCGAGAGTCGTTGATCGCAGCGACATCTGATGAAAAAGTGTGGAAACTGCGGCCCAGAAAGAAAGGAAAGCAAGCAAATACTGGCCTAGTTTACATCGTGCACTTGATGACGCGTCCTATGGTGCGGAATTAAAGTCACCAGATAAGAAAGTACTGCGATAGGAAAATTCACTGAATTATCATTTGAAGCCAAAATGGCGTCGAATAATAAATTCAGATAGTGCATTTCATGTAATTCCTATACATTAAATGCAATCCTAATCTGATTCTGTTATAACTTTAGCATTGTTCGTTTTGTCTCTTCGGGATCACTCCGAATGAACCCAGCGTTATTTGAAATGTAGGATTCACTATCTTCTTTTTCGCGTGAAAATGGCCCCGACTCTAACACAGATTCGATACGACCAGAATCGAAAATGCCGCTTATGTGGTGAGTAACAAAAAACAATATGAAGAATACGAAAATCTAAAAGAGTTATATAAACTCAATTGCGCGTTTGAAATCGCTCACTTTCCAAAAATGACGCAATAACACGTTTGATCACGTCGGAAGACGCGTGAACTGATTCTGTACGACATCCGTTAGACAACGTCCGACATTCATCGTAATAATGAATGTCAGATGTATCACGAATATCGATTGTGTACGTAATGTGAATTCTATATTTCAAATACGCTAGATTCATTCGGAGCGATCCCGATTAGTTTCCGAGAGACAAAACGAACAATACTTTTATATGCATTTGTGATTTTGTGTAAACTTAGAACTAGTTAGAAAACGTCGGATATGCTTGAAAATCCCCGTTGCTGTATTGAGAATTGCAAAAATGCAGCGAAAAACGCTTTAATTTTATTTCGCCTACCAATAAGCGATAGATGTGAAAAATGGTTTTAATTAATTGGCAAAAAAACGTTATTGAAAAGGGCTGTAATCTGTATAATTTTTTATCTGTGAGGTTTTATTTTTTCTTATAATATAATACATTCATATGTAAGTTTTGAATAATATTTGAATAATAACCGCGCGTTATGAAGCCAAAATGGCGACAGTTCATGGCAGTTACTTTGTTATCTAGCGAAATTGGTGTAATGCGGAGTTAGCGAAACGTTCGTAATTAGTGACTTTATTCTGTCGATTCCGTTCCGCTAAAATATGTTTTCTTATGACCCATTAAACGGAATTTGCGGAATGCACAGTTAGCTCTGACCAATTGCAAGGGTCTTCCCGTAATCACTTTGATTAGACCTACCAGCGTTCGTCATTGGTTTGCATTGATTGCGCATCCGCAAGTTCCGCTCAATGGGAAATAGGAAAATAAATTTTTTCTGCGGATTGAAAACATATATACATACAAGCGGATCAATTATGTATCTTGAAATGAGATGAAAATTATAAAAGTGAACGAATTTACTAGAATACTGATAATTTCATTGGTCAACACTTAGTAAATTTGCTCACTTTTGTTATTTTCGTTTCAAAATACAGAATTAATCTCCTGCTAGTTCGCATCTCAGATTTACATTGCCGCACTTTTAATATTCGGTAAAGAATGATATGCTACTGACAAGATAGCAGACAAATTGAATATCTCAACCAGAAATATTTTCTCGATAAGATAGCGTTTTAATGTCGAAAGTAAAAGTCAAAAGTTTTTGAAATTTTTATTGATTTCGATGGATTTTTGGCTCCAATTTCGATTAATTTTTGAGTTGGAAATAAAATTTTGAATGATCTAGTCAGCATAAAAATATATTACTAATGCCACTATTAATGCATAAAAATATATTACTAATGCATAAGTAAATTTGACACACAAGTAGTGTCACTAATAGCGTAATAGTGATAGAGAAAATTCATTAAAGTTTCATTGAAATTTTATTCTAAAAATAAGTATTATTGATTAGCATCATATTTCAGAGAATACACGACAAAATTATAATAAAAAAAAATTTATTTTATGAATTCGAGAACTAATTTTATGACGTACCCATGCGCGGTCATTCCTATCCAAATCCGAACCTCCACTTGTCGTACTTCATTTTTGTGATTGTGTGAGAACTACTCCTTCGAAGAACCATGACCTATAATGCTAATAAATGTATAGTTGTAACATATCTGTTCAAAGATGTTGTGAAAAAGGAGAAATACAAAAAATATAATGTTAAATATGTACAAATGATGATATCTATGATAATAACTTGTTTTTAATAATACTGTAAAATATTATTTTTGTTAGCTGAAATAATACTAATTGCTCTAATTATATATATATATATATATATATATATATATATATAT
>Ga0157364_1005507_pt1 | contig 12898 bp, 3 predicted proteins | sample AttsexASBM2_FD_111476 | JGI IMG/M metagenome (GOLD analysis project Ga0157364, IMG submission 111476) | Fungus gardens microbial communities from leaf cutter ant in Ribeirão Preto, State of São Paulo, Brazil - Atta sexdens ASBM2 | ecosystem: Host-associated > Fungi > Mycelium > Unclassified ... | reverse complement strand
CTTTAAAAAATTCGATTGACACTTATATATCGCGTATCATATTTCTAAATTAACACCAGAAACAAATTAAAAATTTTATTAGAAATATACAGAAGTAGAAAAAAGATAACGTATCACAGAAGTCATGAGCATTGTAATTTCAATTTGATAGCTTCTATGAATTATCGCGCGTTTATTTTACTGCTGCGATTGTACGTTAACGTAGGTGCCACGCTGACGACGCACACACCATCATGAAACTTTATGACAATAAGTCGAACAGGCATGAATAGCTGGCAGGAAATGCTCTTCGTCTGATTTGTGTGAATGAATGCGATCGTATGTTTTGCTCTCTGTGCAGTTATAATTCTGCAGTTTTCTGCCACACACGTTCAGGTAAACTTGCACAAATAGCTTGCGCAAGCATATTCGACAAGTTTACTTGAATGTGATCGGCCTAAAATATTTAGAGTCTTTGATTGATTGGGATAAATTGGGATAAATTGATTGGGATAAAGATTAATAATAAAGAGAGATATTTCTTTTATTACCAATAAATAATCCAAAGTTACATTTAATTTTGTACTGATCACGAAAGATACACGAAAAAGAAAAATTAATTAAATTATTAATTACACAAACTGCACTAATTGAAAGTAAGAACCGCACGAATTGCGTTATTAATATATAAAGATACTTATTAATTATGCTTTTTTATGACTCTTGTAATACCGTTTTGAAGTAATCGAATTATATGCGAGCGAAAGAAAATTTTTATTTTATTTTATGTTAAATGAAAATAATTATTGTTCTTAATTATCGTAAAATAATTATAAATCCTGTGTTTTTTGTTGCGTTTTAATTCTAATAAATAAACCGTAAATTATTCGAAAATTATTCCGTGCACGAATTGATCGAATGTCGCAAGATTTTTTTGTCGTAAAGTGATCTAAAATTTTCCTCACAAAGATTTTTTAATATTTATCGACAAAATAGACCTAATTTGTTTCTAACAGACCTGGTCATAAATTTCATCGAAGTTTTGAAATAAAACATTCATTCTTGCGAAATAAATAGTCAAAATACTCTTAGCGAATCATGGAATTGTCTTAAGAACTCGCCTCAAGAACTCGAACGATTCTCGAAAAAGCTCTTCTGCATTCTGAAAGAAATGTAATTAAAGCAATAAGATACGATATGTTTTTTCGGAAATCTAAGTTTATGCAAAGACATATGAAGATTTCGAAACTTCAAGCATAGCTGACGGAACGTCCGACCATAAAACGTTTTTACTACTTACGAGGACGTATAATGGCTCTAGAAACATTAAAATCTCAGTGAATACGTCACCGGTGTTGATGAATCTATCTAGTTACTGTCAAGAATAATAAGACTGAAAGAGTTATACTATGGAAATTAAATTTATTAAAATTTATAATAAAAATCATATAAATATCATTTGAATAATTGTTGCGTATATAATCGGATACGCTTGATAATTTTTTAAATTTTATTTTACAATTTTAGTTAATAATAAATAATTCGCAAAGTTTCAATTATCAATATTAATAGCATTCATATCTGAAAAATTTGCTTTTCTAAGCAACAAACTTTCTTTTCATTCAGTTTTTTTCGTTCCTTTTTTATTTATAGGTTTATTAAATTTATGAAATGTTTGTTTATATTTAAATAAATCTTTTTTCTCAGAGAGTCTTATCTTCTATTTTTATTTATAAATAAAAAACTATGAATAAAATTTATATTTAAATGTAAATGTACTTTAATAAAAAAAAAAAATAGAAAAAATACAAAATATTAATTGAAATAAAATTTATTTTTCTCGATGTACATGCTTTCTTTAATTTCCATGGCTTTTTAAAGAATTTATTAATAATAAACTAAACAACAAGAATAAATATTATCGCGACTTTTATAACCCACATATTGGTCTACAATCTCATGAGCAAAATCTGACAAATCCAAGTGGCAAAATTTCGAAATCGTAAAAATTACGGCTCGTAGAAATGAAGAACATATTCGATATTGAGAATGGAGACGATCGGCACAATTCCAGAAAGCCGGCAATCCCCGATAATCTCGAAATAACACTTCTCTCCTGTTCTTCTCCCTCGGTCTTCTTCGGTCTTTCTCATCCACGAAACAACCGTCGGTATTTTTGGTGCCCGGTGCGAGGCGCGCAAGAAGGATGGCGTCGAAGAGGCTACGAGGGGAGAGAAAAGGTGAAACTCCCAGATAGAGAGAGGAGAGAGACAGAGAGAGAGAGAGAGAGAGAGAGAGAGAGAGAGAGAGAGAGAGACGTACCGAACATCATCGTGAAAACGGCTAGCGCCATCGCTAGCAGGCGTAACTTGAGAGCCTCGCGGACCCCGCGACCATATATGTCCGCCTAGCGTTCTCTCTTTCTCACTCGCACCAATCATCACGGCGTTACGGTATCTCTCTCGTGCAGCATTCACCCGCTCGCTGGACTACGATGCGATGGCTCCTCGCGCGATCAATATCGACGCGTATATGTCAATATCGTCAATGTCGCGACACATTGCCCCAAATATCATATCATTTTTATGAACATCAGATGTTTTGCTACGAAACATATACAACGTTTTATTTATAAATTTCTTTTGAAAATCAGTACCCAACAAACGAGAATGGGGGAATGGGGAAGATTAAAATGGATTGAAATTTTTTCTATCCGAATGCATATTTTAAATAGCGAATACTTTTTTTGGATTTAATTGGATTCAATTGAATTCAATTAGATTCAATTGAATGCAATTGGATTGAAAAACTGCATTTCCTATTGAAAATTTTGAATTGTATAGTGTTTTTTACAATGCACAGAAAAAGCTAATATTATTTTTAGATTGAAAGGCATAGAGATATGCTTCATGCAATTTCTATAAATGAATAAAAATGCATTCAGGATTAAAAAGTATTCATTTTAACATTCGTGAATCAATATTTCTAAAAATCTGAATCCATTTCAATCCATTCTCGTTTGCTGGATACCTAATACCAACACTTTCGACGCGAATGTTTCATTATCTCGGTATCTTTATTAATTATTAATATTTAATTAAAAAATTTATTTATTTAATAAAGATCGAGTTATTAAAGATGTATCGTTTAATGAAGAAAAATTGTATATTTTATAAATGTTTATATTCCATTTCTTTAATTACTCGTTTGCATTGTTTTTTATTAATTAGTAACAATAAGTATTTAATTTAATTAATGATACTGATTATTAAACACAAATAAATATATTGTATATCTGATATCTGATAGCCAGCAGCTAAATTTGAAATTAAAAGAATGAGCACATTCTAATTTTGTACCATGTAATATTTTTTATTTTTTGTTTTTGAATTATGTAATGATAGGTCTGTCTCTTTTCAAATTGATTTTTTTTATCTTATGCATCCACAAATATATCAATAATCCTAAAACTTTTATTTTATAAAACAAAATAGAAACTGCATATACTTAATTTTTTTAGATGATAATGATGTTCTGATAATTAACATAATCGATAATTTTGTATTAAAGAATTTTCCTTTTTACCTGTAATTTTTTTAGCTACGCTTATAATATTATTTATAATTTATAATTTATAATTTTTCTAATCTATAATTTTCAAAAAGTAGAGATTAAATAATCCAAAACTAAATATTTGCAATTTACTTCCTTTGGTAATAAAATACATAAAATGATGCACATGTTGTGTTTATGAGCTAAAAATTGATTACAAAAAGTTAAATTATATACACCTTAATATTTATACACTTAATATTTATCTTCAATAACCCAAATAAACGAGAATGGATTAAAATGGATTGAAATTTTTTTCTATCCGAATGCGTATTTTGAATAGCGAATACTTTTTTTTAGATTTAATTGGATTCAATTAGATTCAATTGGATACAATTGGATTGAAAAAATGCATTTCTTATTCAAAATTTTGAATTGAACAATATTCACAATACACAGAAAAAGCTAATATTATTTTTAGATTGAAAGGCATGGAGATATGCTCCATGCAATTCCTATAAATGAATAAAATTCAGGATTGAAAAATTCATTTTAACATTCGTGAATCAATATTTTTGAAAATCTGAATCCATTTCAATTCATTTCAATCCATTCACATTTGCTGAAAATAAAAATAAGATGCATTCTTTTATATATTAGCGATTACTTTTGATAATATTTAGCACTGATAAAAATTTGTTATTACACATGTATACTTCAAATCTTTGAACTAATAACTTTTGAGCAAAATTATATATTCATTTTAATAATTTTTATGATCGATAGAGCATATGTAGTATGATAAACGTGAAACTCCTGAACTTTGATCAATACTCGATCGACAAAACAGAAATCTTGATCGTGGCGCCATTTACCTGGCATGCACTAACATTCATCGTCTCAAGTTCTACTGATATAAGGAAACATTCTCTAATATTTAAAGATATCTTAAAAAGTGATCTACTAAAAAGAAAAATGTTTTAATGTTAATTAAAAATATCATTAAAAATATTCCATCAAATATTTTCCCAACACACATTAAAACATACAAAATTATCATAAAAACTTATTAATATTAAAATCTTATTAAAAGAGTCATGCATGAAATTTTGTATATTTTAAAAGTCCATTAAAAATTAAAAGTCTGTAATATCAAGGAATCAAGGATAATTGGATATGTATGATCAGATATGTATGATATAGATATGTATGATCAGGACGATGATTTGCATAGACAGAGTACTCCTTCTTATACATGTACATAAATACATGTAACTTTATAATTAAATCTTAGCGTCAAACATAATGCTTACAATTAATACTTACGCAGTAATATTGGACATAATGTGCGAAGATCGTAACATGTGTATTTAATTCTTATTTAACATATGCGTATATAAACGTGCGTGTAGTTATATACATTCCAAGATTTCGGTGCAACGATTACATACCAGTAAGATTTAAATAGATTAGAATTGTTTGAAAAATCATTAGAAGATCCTTATTTCTGTCAAACAGTTAATAAAAACGATATCATTATACAATATACATATTTGTACATTGGATGACCGATATGGATAAGATAAGATATTTAATACAATCTTCATATCGATGTGATACAAAGTCAACATGCCTATGTTATGTACATTTTTATTGTTATGATATTTTTAAAGTTTAAGCCCATATTTATCTGACGAACTCATTAAGTCTTTATACATACATTTATTAACAAATATTCACTTTTAAAGATTGCATCATTTTACTTTTAAAAAAGCAATGCTTCTACCACGAAAGAACGCATACGTTTCGTGCTGATAATTATAGTGAATCTCATTGCACGAAAGATTTATTTGTTTGTGTAGACTACTATCGTTAGTCATTCTTCTTGCATCTGATCGTTGCGCCAACCTTGATGCACGATAATCTAATATTTACAGAAGCCGGTATAATGATTAGAGTTCTTCAAGATCCTATGAAACAAGAAGAGATCTTAAAAATATAAAAAGAAGCGAAAAAGAATGTGCACGTTTAGCGTATTTGAAATTGACGAGAGCATCACAATTCGAATTATTCGAAACCCTGGCTTCTAAGGTCGTGTTCCAAAATTTACTTCCAGTACGTAACGTAAAGATTATAGATTTTCAGTATTGGCAGTAAATTTTGGAACACAACCTAAATGTCGCATCAACTATTTGTTTTCTTGACGATCTTAATCTTAATCACAAATCATTTATTTTGCGAGCAGTATAATTAGCTGTTGTAGAAATTCTGTTGAAAATAGTAATTCTCATCGAGACATAATTTCTGAAATAATTTTCTAAACACTTTTTAAGTTGATTCTTCTTTCCAATTTTCATCGATACTGAATTTGCTCACAAAATAAGCGTATCATATACATTATTAAATGGATTATTATTATAAACACTTAAAGACAAGAGCACACGATAGACAAAGTCGATTGTTGTATCATTTATGGAAAATCCTTGTTAATGTATGAAACCGCATACATGGGTATGTATCCGAACAATTTTTATTGTTTTCCATAAATGACACAACCGATCGACACTTTGCGTGTTTTCCGGTAAGAAACATAGATGACACAGTGTGACACAGTGTGACACAGTGACTCATTACATCCTTACTGTTTGACAATGTTAAACAAAAATGAATCATAGTAAAATGAGTTACACTGTGTCATCTGTGTCTCTTCTTACTGTAAAGCATTCTTTTATCTATCGTATCTACCGTTCTTATATTTAGACTTTTAAGTATACGTAGAAGCAAAATACCGTTAAAATAAAACAATTTAATTAAATATAAATTCTTTTTTCTGTCATTTCTTATCTCAAAACGCATTCGTAAAAATATTACTGAGACATTAAACTGTTTTTCCCTATTACGCCTGTCTATGCAAAACAGAAATCACGTCGAGAGATTTCTATGTATTACACGCTCGCATAAAAAAACTGATTATTGAAATATACTCCAAGCTGATCAATTACGTTATTTTACTCACATATCTTATATAATCATAATTTTCTTAAATTTAACCAAGCAAAACATCTCCAATACTTTTACGAATGATTAATCTTTTTATGAATAAACTAATCACCCTTTCGATTAATATCTACACTGAGCATTTCATGTTTAAAACGAGATACCAGTAAAATTTAATTAGTTTGACACTGTAATCATTTCTCTTTCAAAACTGACATTTGAATTATTCGAGAATTGCACTAATGTTTTCCATCTTTAATTACAAACGTCGAAGTCAATCAGAGTCTCGCAAGGCAGAATTCTGTTCAAGTCGTTTGCCGCTCATTTTATATCGTTATCGCGCGATGTGTTTTTAATGCAAGAATATATCGCGATATGTATAGATACGATATTTTCGTTCACCAAACTCTCTGCTTCGTGTGCGATTAGGTGCCTCATTATAATACTTTCACTTGGGTAAGTCACTGAATGACATAACGGTCTAACGCGCACTAAATGTAATTAGTACAGAGCAATAAGTACGTGCACACATACACGTAGTTTTATTAATCTTTTGCTGCGATTGCTATTTTCGTGATAAATTACGGCAAGTCCATTAAAGAACTTCGTTCTCCAACCAAATCACTCGGAGATTCATATGGAATTTAATGGTAGTTATTGGCGACACGAAAAACCAATTGGTTTTAACAGGAAGCATTTAACGACGAACAACAGTCACGTTGTCCATAAATTTACAAAGAAAGATTGATTAAATAACTGCATCAATTAATATTTTCAGAACAAATGATGACAAATTGAGAATAATTAATTTTATTAAAATAAATATTTTAAAAATTTTGAGATATATATTACGTAAAGTTATGGACAAGAGAAAAATTATAAATCCTTATTTATACACAATAGGAAAATTTAATTCGTAATATTCTATGTTGTTGTAACTATTTTGCTTCTAATAGTTTTCAATAATGACTTTTAAGTGTTTCAATCTCAAATTAAAAAATTTGAACGTTGTTAGAATTAATAATATTAACAGATTATAATACTAACAAAAGAAGCTTTGTTCACTAAGCTGTATGCATATTTATACAAAAAGGCACAAACTATACTTATATATCTCGGAAACGCGACGCCTGCGCGCTCGCAACAGGTGAATGCATAACGACAACGACGGCGATAATTGAACGTTGCGTAACATGTCGTCGTAATGTTTAGTAACGAGAATCTCGAGTTATGTATCCAACTTTTCCGTGAGTCTCGCCGAATAATAAAACGAAGGAAAGAAGGCTTCTCTCTCGCGTTACCATTGTAACTTGTTCCGTCTGTTACGCAATGTCTGCGCATTCGACAAGTCAGTTTATCGAACACACGTCACAAATACGAGTTATAAATTTCAGAACACCCGTACCTGTTTGTCGAACCACTGTTATCGTCGTTCCCTGATAATATGCGCTTCGAGAAAACCGCACGTGTTTAATTGATTTCGTTCCGTTTGAAATGAGCATTTTGTGCGCCTTTGAGTAAAAAAATATTTTGAGGAACGTGTTCATTCGTAAATGTTATAGACGTAACGCACTTTAAATGATCATAGTTTTACATTAAGTATTTTGTAGGCACTCTGCAATAATACATTGTGGAATAAAGATTACGATCGAATTACTGTTTCTATTCTCTTATCTTAATTACCTTTGAATTTTCCCATTTTTGTTGCACTTTTATTACTATTTTTCTTATATCATATTATGCATGACGCATGTAAGAAATATATTTAATTAACTGCTAACATGGATTTTTCCAAAGAATATGTGACAATAAACAACTATAGTAGTCGTTAGTCGGAAGCTATCATTAAAGAAAAGGAAATCCGAAAGCAAGAAACGATGCACATTTGTATAAGAAATTTAATTTTATCTCTTTTTTTAATATTGCATTCGAAGAATTTTTCCAAAATTTCAAGAATAAAATGGTTTAGCCTGTGAAAAATGTTCTTTCTTGCGGCTATTAAATGCATCGATAAGACATGCAACATCTTGTACTAATCAAAAGGCAATATTCACAATCTATCACCTGAGATAATCAGTTCGTTAAGCTAACAAATTAAATCGTAACTACAGCAGAATTGGACTGGTCCGATTAATCACGCTATACGTTTATCAATTATGATACAGTTTTTTATCGAAAAATATGATTGAACTATTATCTCTTATTATCCTCTTTGAAAACAAAATCAAATGTGAGAAATGTAAAATTTACAAACTTTTGCAATTGATTTGTATCAACTTGACTGTGCTACACGAATTATCAATATACAGAAAATAATTACCATAATGAATGATTTAATCAGTGCAATTATTAATTGTAATGAGAAGTTTAATCACAAAATGCAAGCATTGTTATGCCTACATTAATCTTAGTGCTCCAATTAGCTGCGTTAAGTACCGAATCGGGCCTGAGCAAACTACAAGGTATGACGCATAATCGTAATTTATAAAATGCATGAATGTTCAATTCCTGAGTTGATCCGCCCGGTGTTGCAACGTACAACGTAAAAAACAACTCGCGTCCTGAATTCGATAACGGAGATTAACCGAGACTCGTCCGACTGTACTCGTCTGGCCGTACTTTCTCCCAGATCGCTCGTCCTTGGACCGCACATCGTGTCGGTCGACTGACTGATTTCATAGACCTGTTGCAGCGCGCACGCGAGGAACGTCCGTCCTTGCGAGTCCTTACAGCCGTGCCGCGATTACGAATCTCCGAATATAACGTCGACGTTTTGCAATGGTCATTTGGCCATTATCACGCAAACATTATCTACGCTTCGCGCACGATTATCGAGAGATTCCGCGCGCATCGAATTTTCCGCGTGTCGACATCAAATTGTCGTTTTGGCAACCATGTTAATCCTTATTACACAGCCTTAACCGAGAGCAGCTGCAATAAATCGAACGGTAAGTCGAACTGATTAGCAAAATGGAAGACAGATGTTCTTCAAGACATCAGGCATTATTTTCGAACATTTGTTGTAACATTAATTTACGAACGCTATGTTGACCTATGATTTATTGAACATGATTAATTAAACATTTTCTTTTAATCAATAAAATGTCGAGACTTCGAGGTAAATTTCTAATTTGTCAATATACATAAGTGAGAATATTTATCACGAATTATTTTTCAATTGCGCGCGACTGGGAATTAGAAATCGTCTTCTATCGGTAAAAAAATTCACATGATCGACGTAACGTTCGAGACTATTACTACATCAGGGGATGGCGCAGATCAATTCTCGCCGGAGAAAGTCATGGGAAGAAGCGGCGAGCGAATCTCCCGAATTTAACAGTTGAGTACTCAGAAATTAATATGACGACACCATGGATAATCGAGTCGAAAAAATGAGATATAATTATTCACTTAATCGGGAAGCATTGCAATTAATTACAACAGGAACATTTTCTTTAAGACTAAATTGTTACGCCAGGAAAAAATGAAAATTCTTTCTCGGGTTACCATATAACCATTAATAGTTATAAAAAAAATTAATGATCTGAAATAAAAAATGACAAATGTGAAATTTTCTTTAAAAAAAATTATAATTCTTCGTATTTCATAATTCTATTAAATGTTGATAGATCGATGACTCGAAATCTGTCGTAACTTCCGGCGCGGAAGCGACAAAGATTGTACATGTAAAATTCGCCTTCAAATTAAAAATAGTAATATAAACTAAAAATTAACAATATACTTATACAAACAGCGTTAACTTTTTTCGATATTCTAATCTTCGCAGCACCGTTTCTCGCTGCAAATAAATGTATGTATGTTACGATATCGACGTCAATGCTTAACATTCACGATATAATCTAAACAATCGTGTATTTATTATAACGACAACAATTTGATCGGTTACAACAAAATGTGTTATAGAAAGGAAACCATCGTTATCGTCGTCGAACGCTCGACGGCGACGATGACGAAAAAGGAAGGAATAAAGGAATGAAGGATTACCGAGTCACAAGAGAGGCACGAGAACGCGTCTACAGTTTCTGCACGATGTCGAATTTATCCTTGAAGCCGATCGACTCTTTCTTCGGGTCGTATTTTTTGCGCTGTGCCAGCATCTCCCTGAGCTCCTTCGCGCTCATCGTCAGGTTCAAGGATCGAGGCTCGCTGTTGTTCGCACCATCCGTGATACCCAGGGTGCCATTACCCGTACCGTGCACATGGTTCATATTGCCGTTGCCATTTTCCCGCATATTAGATTCTTTGTCATCGGTCGTCGTTTGTACAACGGTGGTACTGTCGCTGTGCCCCGTGTCATTAGAATCGATTGACTTCTGCGTATTCTGAAACGAAGAAAATAAATGATACATGTATTATTCTATTAAATTGAAGAAAAAGATAAAACTCTTATTGAATAAAACAGATAATAATACATACATGTATCATTATTAAATTATATTGAAGAAAAATATAGAACTGTTATTAAATATATAAAAGATAATATGCATGCGGAAACAAACGACTTCAAATTGAACAATTCATCATTGAATAATAATAAGCAAGAAATAGGATCCTCCTCCATCCTATACATGAATAATATAATATATAAAATAAAAAAGCAGTATGCAGTAATATCAGTCTATAAAGCGATATTCGTCAAACATAAGTAGACGTACGGAAGTTGTATGCATAAATTGGATTTCATTACGTATATAATCTAATATAATTTTATCATTAACATAACTTTTTTAATGGCTTTGCAATTATAATTTACTGGATCTCGATAAAGATCGCTCATTCCACGTCCGCATTTACAGAGAGAAGATAGAAACGGAATGAGACTAGATATTTCTTTTCAGTCGAATGACACTGCAGTTTTTTTGACGTTTCGTCCGTATTAGTGTGCAACCTTCTGCAGCGCGCAGACAAAAACAGCTCGCCGTGTAATACGGTTGAATTCACAAATGCCTACTGTACAGATTTAACGAGACACGAGTTTCTGCCTGGGTATTTCGCGATTGTATCGCACACTTCTCGATTAGAATCGCAATCGGGCAAGTACGTGAGTTCGAATAAAGATCGCTGCCCGCGTAGAGATACTTATAATGACCTTGGATCCTGATGCAACTCTGAACGGTACTTAAAGGAATTCCATTACTTGGCGTCATGCACGACGATGAAGAGAACCGGTTTTCCCCGTGCCGCGCGAACCGTTTAAATCCCTTCGAAATAATGTTAGTCGGCTATCGCTACAGCGGCCGCTACAGTCCTACATACTGAATTTCACGTTCGACTGGCTTTCAGTACTCCGAATTATCGCATATAGCCATGTGGTTATTTATTTCATCGCGATATGAAACTATACGTAAACGTATCCTTTTGCTTTCCCTGTAACTATGACCCGATAATCAAACGCGTAATTAAAGTAATCCGGTGTAACAACTGGACAAGATGTATAACGGTACATAGACAGCGAAATTTCGTACAGAACACTAATAAGAAAATTCTCGCTATAGCCAACCTACTTCTATCAATAATCTACATATATAATTTATTTTAATAAATAAAAATATATTAAATAAAATCGATATATTAAAATTTTTGAATATGTTATGTAATATATCAACTCTCCGTTTGCAAACTGAAATATTTTTGTCTTAGCACGATATTCTATATAAAAAAATAATTACAGTTCTAATAGAACTTTTCGTAGTTCTACAATTCTACATAAAAGTACAAAAAATGTTCGGTATTTTTTATACTAAAAAACCAAAATTGAAAATGGCGTCCTAATGGCGCGAATCTAGCATGACACTTTCCCTCTAAAGTAGAAGAAAAAAATAAATATTTCCACTTTTGGCTACAATTCCTATTGATTCTACAATTTACGATTATCTCTTAATCGAGATTCAACCTATTTCTCTTTCCAATTCTAGAATTGGATAGAAAGTATAAAATATATAAAAAGTGCTACTAGAAGTAATTATTTTTTTTATATTATAGAATCGTGCTAACTTTACAAATCCCTTCTTTTTTTACACAAGATTTTACTCTCAAATTTCTCCGAAATAAAATAGAGCGGTATCTGATTCTTCTCTCTTGAAATAATTAGAAAAAAATTATTTGATAATGTAATAGAAATATTGAAAAATAACTCTGAATTTTTCTACATTTTTGAAAGAACAGTAAAAAAAATTTGGGGCTGAACAAAAGACTTATATTATAAACGAAGAGAATAAAAGTCTTATTGAAGACGGAAGATTAAATTATTGCGGAAATTTTTCAAAAATTCTCTTTCATCCACAATGTAACAATCTTTACAGCAAAAAAGTTGGAAATAAAAAACGACATTATTAGATATTATCAAAGT
>Ga0157364_1005506_pt1 | contig 12899 bp, 7 predicted proteins | sample AttsexASBM2_FD_111476 | JGI IMG/M metagenome (GOLD analysis project Ga0157364, IMG submission 111476) | Fungus gardens microbial communities from leaf cutter ant in Ribeirão Preto, State of São Paulo, Brazil - Atta sexdens ASBM2 | ecosystem: Host-associated > Fungi > Mycelium > Unclassified ... | reverse complement strand
GTGCAGGTTATTTTGGACAGATAAAATTGCTTAATATTTGTATATCAATTGAACAAATTATATAATTGAGCAAATTATTAAAGAAAAAGATGATAATTCTGCTTCTTTTTCTAAACTTAATTTTAAATTATAATAAAATCTATAAGATTACAAACATGTATTTAATCTTACATTTAATGTAAAACACTTGAAAAAGATTAAAAGACAGTTTAAAAATAAGAAAAGTTATTTAATTGAAAAAAGCCATTATGACTTAAATGCTGAATAATATTAAGTGATAAAATATAGGATAAAGTGAGATTTCCCATGTGTTTTTACAGAGTCTGATATTTCAGATCTATTTGAACTTCCCATGCTTGAATTCGTAGAAAATTCTGATTGTATTGAGATATCAAGTTTAAAAGTTTTTCCTCGTGAATGTTTTTTGTATCTTTTCAATCCCTTCGCAGATATCTCTATAAAAAATTTAAAATCATTTTTAAATAATAACCACCAAAAATTTTGGTGGTTATTTAAAAAACGAAAAACAATGCAATGCAGTCTGCTCTGAGCTTACAATATCCGCTTATTATTATGAAGCTTAATATTAATAAAATTTACAAATTCAATTATATTTTAGTAAAACATAATACATTGCATTTGCCTTCTTTTGACGACACACAAACACAAATTTTTGAAAAACTGATTCAATAGAAGTGTATGCCAATCGTTTCCTAATAATTTTGCAGAAAACTCATAAATTAATATGATGCCTGTCAGACGAAAGGCGGCTAACTTTCAAGTTTTTGCTCATTCAGTTTCTTTTTTTTTTATTTTTTTTTTTTATATTTTGTATGTAACTGCCGCATTTTCGTATCTCAGACCATTCAGTCTCTTTTACAGTCATCATGAGAATTGCTTCATATTTATGCATTGTATTTCGATGTGATTGTTTACGGTTTTTTCATTCGTGATATATTGGACACATGTCAGTTTCGTGTTATGACAAAAAAAGGAAACGAAATCCCGTTGTGCTTTCGTCATGAAATTTGGCGCGTGGCAAGACGAAAATCAATGGATTTCCGGTACAAAAATATAATGAGAGAGACAGAGGGACGGATGCATACAGGTACATTGTAAATAAGGGTACATCAACGTCTACCTGCTGCGTCAAAGGTACACTTGTTGCGCATTTTCCTCGAACGACACACGCTTCGCGTACGATAAATCACGATTATGTGTGCTCGGTCAGGGACAGAAAAACCATCCCCTACCTTTGACACGCTTGGAGAACGGAGGAGGGAAAGGAATAAGGAAAACTTTACGTCTCTTTCCGATGAGGGTAAATTGAAACTGCTGGAAATCGGATGTTGTGCACACGCAAAGTGACGATGGTCGCACTTTCACTTTGTTATTATGTAACAGAGCAGGGATGAAGATTTGGTTACGGTCGTGTAACAACATGAGATTACCCAATTGTCTCTCAAACATTTTACACTGTCAAGCGGCGATTTATACGATGAGATTTTTATGATGTAAAACTTAAGCTTAAGCTCTAAGTCGTTACGGAGGAGATGAATAGTCGATTATTCTTCTCACATTCGGCTGTAATTGATTAATTTCTTATGACTTTAAAGCTTAAGTTTCACACCTTAAAATCTCTCATTGTAGATATGACGCTTTGCGATAACAATTATGTTATCTTTACATTTATGTTATCTTTACATTTATGTTATCTCGTACAGCGAATCGCTAGACAAATGCAATTTTATCACTTAAAATTATAAAATTTGTAGAACTGGGAAGAGGTGAAATTTAGCTTTTCACATTGCACGTTTTCCTCGCAATTTCACGTGTATTTTTCGATTTTTATCAGATTCTGTATCTGATTCGAATGAATTTGCTTTTAATACGAAGATTCAAAGAACACATATCACGAACACGTGGCGAGAGTCGTAATTCATTGGTGTGAAAGTTCTGTTGTAACAATGTAAGATTTAAAATTTCATTCGAACATCCGCGCGAGAAAATACTCATTGTTAGTTTTGTCTTCAGCATTTTGTGGCAGCATATGGAAATAGTCACACGTGTCTGACATGTGTCGGTTTTCGAAGGTTAACTACTCGCTTCTTGAGTTCTGTAGAAGACGTCCATGTTTAGAATTCTCGCGGATGTTTCTCGCCGTCGCGTGTTAGAACATATGGAAAGAAACACTGATGCGCGTTTGATGCAACAATATTGGAAGGACACGATGTGGAAGGTGTCTTCGATGAGCGTTCTGATAAGGCAGACATTGATAAGGCATCACTCACAGATGGGATGATAATTCATAGAACACATGAACAAAACGCTTTCCCTTTTTTTGCTCGATGTGTTTTCGGAAGTAGTTAACATAATAATGGGCACGCGTTTCTCTTTATCCTTTTGTTTTTTTTTTGTCCCGTTAATCCTTTGCTTCTTCGTCATTTCTCTATATTAGTTTCAGTTAACTTTTCATCAATGACCTGACTGCTCGTCTTTAATATAATGCTATTGTCAAATGACACTATAAATATAGGTTGTTTTACAGTCTTCTCACAGTTCGTCACAGATATAATGAGGAAAAAGATATCTGTACTATCTCGTTGTTGACTATTGTTATTACTTTTACTGTTGTCCCAATTCTCTCAACAGGAAACGACCAAAGGGACCCAACCAAAGGGAATTTCAATTGAACTTTGGTTCTTATATATTTTTTGCAGGTATTGCTGAGTTTTGCAGTATTGCTGAGAGATGAGGGACAGATTAAGTATGAATATCTTAGTCATAGAATGTTTCGTATTGCGGAAGCTTCAGGTTACTTTTCAAGCATTTCAATTTCTTGATACAAAAATTTTGTTACAAGTTATCTCCTGCAAAGATTCCTACCTAGATTTTTGGCAAATTGCAGATTTATGGAATAAATTGTAATAAAGCGAATCAACTAATGAAACGAAATTGAGAAAATGGAAAAAAAAGGAAATAAAGCCGTCGATAGTTGTCGGTTCTATTTTAGCCAATCATGATGTAGCGATTGTGAGTTAGCTGCAACGTAATTGGCGAAAATAGAATCGACAACCGACAATCGTAATCGGTGTGATGATTTCAATAAAAGTGAATTTAAAATCGATAAAATAGAAAACACAAATTTCAAGACTTATATCAGATTTCACGTATTTATTTCACTTAATGTTCAATTATCTCTAGGAACGGAGCTTTGCTTACTCAAAACGCTAAAGTACTAGAAAACGCCTCGTATTCAATCAAGTCATAAAAAAAAAAAGAAGAAAGAACAGAATGGTTAGGTCAGCTATATTTCGCCTTCTTTCTGTTTGGCGTAGGTAATAATTAGGGAGGTAAAACAACCGTCTCTTAATCCGCACGTATGATTAAAAGAAATGAGTCGTCCGTGCGTCTCTCGTCATTTCCGCCAATTTTAACGCGCGAAAGGATCGATCCTCCCTTTCTGTCTTCTTCTCTCTTCCACGGTTTCTTTTTCCGTAAGCGTACGTACCTCTAGATCGGTGTGTAGCCGGCGCGTAAACGACTCTCCTACATGCTCGGTTTTTATGGCACCGCGCACACACGTTTACCACCCACGCCGTTAAAGACGATGGGGCCGTTTCTCCTCCGTCGCGGCCGCTATTGAATCGCTTGACCCACTTTGATAAACTCGCATCGGAATAACTCAATAATACCGTGTCGTGAGTCGGCAACAGTAATTATTATTCAACGTTCCCCGGACCGCACGCCGTTCCGCGGTACACAAGTGCTTATCTACGCGCATCAATTTATCTATCATAGATAGATAAATAGATACTCGCGTGCTCGGGGTGCACTTGACATGGCTCGTTGTTGAACCTCGTAATTAAACGCGACACGGTCGTGCAGTCGTCGCGATTATTTTTCGCAACGATACGAAGCGCGATGCATGACCAGCGTAAATGGCACAATCTTCGGATGAAAGAGAAGATTCTTTAAAAAATATTTTAAATATCGTCCTTTTCTCTTGTTGATTTCTTCGATTTTTTACAAATCTTGATATTTCGATTCGCATTGTCTTAAAGATAATATATGATGTCTTTCTTAATTGGTAATAGATATGCTTTCCAGCATTGAAAAGAGAAGTGTTTAATTTTAAGATGTTAAAATGTTTTATTTTTGTATCCATTTTTTAAACCCTTCAAGATGTTTTGTTTTAAACTTTTTCAATAAACAAAACACTACGTGTTCGGATTGAAAACACTATGTATTTTAAGTTCGAACACATAGTGTTTTGTTTATGGAAAAAGTTTAAAACTAAAATATCTTTAAGTGTTTAAAAAGATAAGAACAAAATATTTTGATATCTTAAAATTAAACACTTCTTTTTTTAGTGAGGAAAATGCGTTTTCATGTTTTTAATATTATGTGTGAATTTATAACATAATTCCATATTATTTTTTGAGAAAACATAGATGGATTAATTTAAAAAGTAATACTTAACTCTTTTAAGAAAGAGAGAGTTTAGTGATACATACATATTTTTAAAACATCATATTTTTGATAAATATTAAGTTATATTCAGTTTAATTAAGATTTGTTCTAAAAGAAATTATTTAAACTTTAACTGGAAAATATTGTGATAAATATAACAAAACATAAAAAATTATTTACGTAGCAAGATCGGAAAGTTCTCGGGCTAACCATGGAAAGTTCGATACGATGTGTAGTATTTTACTTTCGCATGAATTATTAAAATATAACTGATAAATTTCTGATGATGTTTAAATTGTACATAATATAAACGTGCGTAATTTTCAAGCCTTTCATATTTCAATATGAAAAATGACTATTTATGGAGAAACGCTATTGATATTTACAGATGCAAAAAAACTTTAATCCTTCTACATAGCTTTCACCAATATATGTCTTCTTATCAAATGTGAATACCTAATTTTGAGTTTTAAAACGTTATAATATTATTTAGCAATATGTTAATGTAATTAAACTAATTGTCACAATTTTTTATTTTTATAAAATGTTTAATGTGTAATTGTATTTGTCTTTGAATAGGTTTTTTTTTTGGAAAATCTCCAAAAATTTTGCGTTATAATTTAATAATATTTTATTTGAATCCATTTTAGGATCTGTTATTTTGAATTTTTATGTTTTGATATTTTTTCATGTTTAGTAATCCAAAAAAACCCATAGACAATTTTATATTACATTTTAATAATATTTTATTTCTTTCCACCATATTAGATTTTACATTATTTTGAATTTTTATGTTTCGATCTCATTTTTTGTATTCAATAATCCCTCTAATTTTTAAAAATAATTAAACAATATATATCCCATTTGTAAAACAATCAGAAAGGATTGAAAAGGTTATCAGATAAAATAGAATAATTACAATGCATTTTTTCTTTGAAGACATATTTTATGAATGCATCTGAAGTAAATTTTTTACATCAACTTCTAACTTTTTATTATTTATTTTGCAGAACTTTTAATTGTATTCTTCACGTTTCGTAGCAAAATTTGCCGTCGGTTATGCTGACAAAATTCCATCTGCCGTCGTGTGGCGCCCTCACGTTGTTATCAATAACTAACATCTCTCTGATATATCTGATACGAGACCGATATTTATGCAGCATATATGCACGTATTGCGATAGACTTAAACGCGTGTCACATTCGGCCAACTATGTGCATGTGTAATTTCCTTTATTTTCTAAAAAAATCTACTAAATCTTGTGCGTGCTTTTGATATCGATTTTTCTCTGCGTTTTAAATCGCACGCTGAATTATATATGCGCATACTTAACAAATAGAAGAAGACAATGTTAAAGTTTTTTTCTTTAACATAGCTTATACTAAGTGTTAAAAGATTTAGCACAGAGGAAATGTTCGATTTGCTTAATCATGCGTATTTAGAATATGGAACGATCGGTGACAGAACGGAATAAGAGTGAGAAATGTAGTCACTGATTGGCGATACAATAAAATAAATATCAAAGGAATACAGAGGAACATAAAATACCTTATGTATATAAATTTACAAATTGATTAATATAGTTTAAAATTATTGAAATTTTACATATATATATATATATATATATATATATATATTTTATATAATATACACTACCATCAGACAGTTTAGAACTAATGTGATATAATCTTAAAACACATAATTTATAGTAAAGTTATAAAACAAATAGTGCAATTTTGGTAATTGTTTTTTTACTTAATTATACCTTGAGAGTCATATTATAATGCTGTGAAAAATAAAATGCTTGCATATTAAATAAAAAAGAATACAAAATTAAGTCTTTTAAACGTTTGGTCTTAAACTTTCTGACGGTACTGTATATGTATATTTATAAGATTTAATTAAACATTTTATATTTTACATATTAAAATATAACGTGTATAACGTAACGAATATCGCAAATGTAGGCGGCTTGGGACAGCATATATTAGATTGTTCGGAAAGTTCGCCGACTAATATAATTTAATAAATGTATATACTAAATGTATATACTAAAATTTAAATCTTCTGCGTTTTAATTTTCCTTCAAAATCAACATGAACTTTCCGGACAATATTTTTCCATCTCTAAAGGAAATTTAAACACTTTTTAGAGACAGATGGATAGATTCTATGATTGAATTTAATAAAAATAGATGTCATTCCAAGTTACTTGTACTGTCCCAAGTCATATTTATAGTACATATAGTTATATTTTAATATGTAACGGGTACAGAATTTACTCTATACGTCGTTGCTAAATGTTAAAATTTTAAATACTATCAAAATTATGATTCATATAATTCAGCGAAGCGATGAAAGACTATCGAGCCGACAAAATTGACAACTGATGAAATTGATAACTGCGCATTTTCAGGAATTATTCCGCTAAAATATAATTTTTCGGATATCACTTGATATACTATAGGTATGTCGCATTTGCGAGCGATTCTAAATACAATGTTCGATCGGCCTTGCTGCACGAGAAGCCAAGGTCGTGTCCCACATTTTTGCGAAAATTAATCACGAACTCCTGTCAGTGTTGCAAAGATTTGGAAAAACAAGCGATTGCGTGATTGACTCACGTTCTTCTCTCACTCGATAGTGTTGCTCATCTTTACATCGTCAGAATCAAAATTGTATAGAATACTAATAATAAGGTCATTCATTACAAGCGAAACAATATGCACTTTGTCGATCGAGAAATGAAGATTTTTTTTAATGAAATTTAATTAGACATAATGTTTTCTTATCATGCAATCCAAATAATTAAATCAATATTTATTTTAATGCTTAACATTTGCTATCTTAATAATTGCTGCTTGAAGTACCATGGAAATTTACACAAGGCGGAGCACATATCTAGGAAATGGAAACATTTGTTTCTCTCGTTCGAGAGAAATGAAAGACTGAAGTAACATTAATCAGACATAATTATATTAGTCATCTTAATTATTTCTTGGTAGAACCAATTTTCATTATTTTCACAAGCTCGCACATCGCCAGTGCGCACATAATAATTTTCATGTAGCGTATTTAATTTTGAAGTCATTCGGCCGAGTTCCGCGTCAAGGCGCTGATCTCGCTTCGCCTCGGACGCGGGACGCCTCGTTTCGCCGCGCGTTGAAACGCTCCATCTGATTCCGAGCTGCTCCGAGCAGCGCCGAGTCTCGCCATCGCGTCCCATCCATTCGATCCATCCGCGCTGATCCGCGCTCATAGGGTACGTTTTCTCGTGCCAGTTATGATGAATTCGATTGGGTAATACCAGCGCGGCGCGGCGCACCGCACCGCACCGCGCCGAGGCACAAGAAATGACGCCATGGGATACGGTCTGTGGTTTTTAATACGCGTCCTACTTTCCGCTATCTCTTCACGGGCATGGTGCGGCGCGGGCGGGGCGAGGCGGGGCGGGGCGAGACGAAAGAGCGAGAGAGAGAGAGAGAGAAAGCGAACTATCGGTTTCTCTGTTCGGCAGAGTCAGTCTCCTCCTCCCCTGCGTCGCAACTCACCGGGCTTCTCTCGTTACGCTCGCGCGTAAAGAAGCGTGACGCGATTGGCGCGTGTCGGTAGCTCAGCCTCTATGCTTCTACCATTCCGGTATGACTCTGCGTTACTATCTTTTTCCCTTTCACCGTTGCTATTTCCCTCTCTTTGTTGTACGCGCGTCACCAAGCCTTCGCCAGTAGCTATCGAGATAGATTGGACGGAGAAGGAGAAGAAGAAGGAGAAGGAGAGATTTGGCAGGTAAATGGTAAGAAGGAGAGAATGCATGAGTTGTAGCAGGAGGGAAGGGATAGACGAGAGGAGACGGATAGAGAGAAAAGAGGCGAAGAGGGCGAGAGTGCGAGATAACAAGGCGCGCGCGGCGCGTGTTATATATGGCTAGAAGGACTGAAATTGAAAGTGGTCGTCCCACTGGCCCACTGACCTGATTACCCACTGACAATGACACGAATCCTTGCCTCCCACTGCACTCTCCCGCCTGCACCGTCTCTCTCCTCTCTCTCTCTCTCTCTCTCTCTCTTTCTCTCTCTCTCTTTCTCTCTCTCTCTCTCTCTCTGTCCTTTCTCAGCCGCGAGTACGTGGACGCGCGCGGGCGCCTTCTCGCATCTATCGGTCGCCTCGACGATGACGGCGGCGGTGCAGGCGCAGGCGTCGTCCACGTCTACCACGAGGACGCGCAGGTAACGCTTTTTTATCTCGAGTATCCGTAAATTGCCGCGCCGCGCCGCGCAAATGGAGGTCGCGATGCGCGAAGGCCACGAGGAATGCAACAAGTGCATTTCCGAAATGACGCGCGCGGCTTCCTAAAAAGGGAGCAACCCTGATTTCATTCCCGAGGACGGGGCCAAATGTGACGCGGTACGACCGAACCTTGCGATCAAGGGAAAGAATTCGGGGTCGTGAGATGACGCAAAGATCCTCGGGATCTGGTGTGGGCTAGGAAAATTGAATTTTTTCATCGAATTTATGAATTCATGAAAGACAAGAACTTTGAATATATTGATAATTGGAGTGGCGAACGTGTTCCAGTTTCCACAATATCGCATGTATCTGTCCTACGACCCGTATTCATATTTAAATGACCCACTTTGGGGATTAGAGATCCAGTCATATATTGTTCAAACGCGTAGGAAGCGAATTTTTCGTGAAGCGAATGAAACTTTATTCTAGCATATATTGCATCAAGAGAATAATTATTTTACGACATTATACTCTGCCAAAATCACTCTCTGAAACTTTTAGAGAATTGTCACTCTTACTTTTAAAGATTGAAAATTGAGCTATTTTTTCAAGACTCGCTCAATTTTCACTCTTTAAAGTGAGATTCCACTTCAAAGAATTTAGAGAATACCAAAGAATATTCCTCGTTACCAAGAAACGTTCAACTATTAACAGCCTGATGAGAGATTGATTTGATGATCCATCCATTTTAACGAGCTGAGTGCAGCACCGGGATTCTGTAATTCTTAATGACAATATTGATAACATTATATTATCGTTACGCAAATATCATATATATGGTATAATAAAATATATATTATAACATAATAAAATATATGATACCGACACTGTCGTTAAGAATTACAAACTCTCAAGGCAGGAATTGCGGATTAATCGTCATTTGGAATTCTCAATAATCGAGTGATCGAACTTCGATCTAGTGAGGCGTGTCAGATGAAGCATATATCGATTCTTAGCGGAACGAAACGCTTTGGAAACGGTCGCGCGCTCGTGGGAAGTTCATCGGCAATAAATCCTGACGGATGGTACTTTCTCGGGAGGTTCGGGAACAAATCGAATTACATAAACGTTTCAAGAGCGCTCGACCGTTTTCATAATATACATTACCGGCTTTACTCATGCGTAGAAATGGCGGCCTCCTTTTTGTCGCGCGCCAGCTCCTCCCATCTCGCCCATTAAATCATGCCGCTTATTGAAACACTCTCGTGAGGCTTTTTTTTACGTCGTAACCACCGACGAAATCCCGTCTTACATTTTAATTAGTTCGTTAAATGAGGTAATCCCTGCAACAGCGTATGTTTCTTTTATTATAGAAAATATTCTCTGAGCCCTTTCTAAAAGTGTCGTAAGCTTGTACGAGATAGGAAAGATAGAAAGTATATTAATGCCGATGAGTTTAGAAAAATCAAGAAACGAAATTAAGTGTCGAATATATATATATTTTTAAATGATCCTTTTTTTGAAGTAAAGAATGTCGGATTATAAGGGAAGAATAATCAGAATGATTTGGAGTACTACTAGAGAAAGAAAGCCATTTTTTAGCAATTTCTTACATTGAGAAAAAGATGCTAATTATTATTGTTGTATACATAATTGATAAAAAAATTATGATTAAAAGCTCCATTTTTATAATTATTATTACTACAATGTTATATAGTAACAATAATAATTTATAATATTATTTATAATTTCAAGAAATATTAGAAAATGACTAGAAATTGTAGTTAAATTATGCAATCATTCTTTCTCTTATAACAGTATGAAGGAAAAATTTAATACAAAGCTTTGAATGCCACGAAACGACGTGTTTGATTACCGAAGATTACAAGTTTCTTGAAGCGTGGTTAAGTAATATTGACAGGCGACATTTCGGCTCTTCTTAGGCAGGTTAGTATTTCATTCGCAAGAACATCCGCAGAAGAAACAGGATGCGGGCACTTCTTACCCGCTTATCGTTCGTACAGCAATATTATTTCATTCAGTGTTAATGAAACGCGTTTATTGAAACATATTTCTTTGCACTCAAAATAGAACATTTTACCTTATTGACTTGTGCGCCGAAGTCATTATCACTTGGTCACGGTTCGGCATTAACATGGTTCGAGATACAATTTCCCGGTAATCATTTCCAACATCTATAAACAACATGTTATAGAGTACTCGGGTATGCGGCATTACCGGTCTCGGGATACAGTGTTGTAGCCTACGTTAATTTCCTGATAATTGCATATTGCTTTTATGAGTAATCCATCTGCTCCATCTGCGCTTTACAATTCGGTGTGCTCTCGAAACAATTATAGGCAAGAATTGCGTACATAGGGGGCATATTATGGTACCTACATCACAGAAGCTATTCTTTGTAAACTAATTACGCTTTCATGCGTATGTATTTTTAGTCTACAAAATTGAAAGAAAAAAAATTGCTTTGTAAGAATAATTTTATAAAAGTAATAACTTAGTAAAAGTAAGATAGAAATCGCGAAAGAGATATTCTTTGCTTAGGCTGCAAAGAAGACAAGAAGGTAGAAAAAGATATTATTTTCATTCGATTCATATATAATATATTCATATATAATATATTATACAATTTTTATTAAAAGTTTTATAAATAAAGTCTAACAAATCGATCGAGTTTTCTACTTTAAATTTGGTGTATCGATATACTGGACCTAATATGTCTATCGGCGATCATTTGTGGTCGAGGCTCGAGGCTCCTCTCCTCCACTCTCGCTTTCGGCGAAAGAGGTGCTCGATTCAGTAAGATTTCGTAATCCTTTTTCCAACCCGGGCGAGCGACCGACTCACAAAGCGCACACACGTGCTTTCGCTCTCTTGGCGACTGTATCGAGAATTATCTGTTTCTCTGTGTGTACGTACCTATATACATATACCAAACGTGGCCAACGTGGTTCTCGCGCGTCCGCCTACTTTCGCTAGTTTGCGTAAGAAACGTACCGTTGAAGAAACCGAATATGCGTGTTCGGTTATCGGTGATATTCGATAATATACTCGGGGTGATGCGGTTTCTAATCGATAAATGTGTATTTTTTTTTGTCATCTTAAATATTTATCCATGACTAAATTGAAAGTTAGATTTACGAAACTGTATAAATTGCTCCAGACAGATGAGGAGCAGAGCGTTTTATCCAAAATTCCATTTTTTTTTTTAGTTAGAGATGACGTAATGTTCAGTGTTGAAAGATTCATACTATAAGCTACTTTGAGATGTTCAGAAAGAATTTTTTTCATCGTTAATTTATATGCTGAAAAAACATAAACCTTCCGAAGTGCATTATGTTTTTTAACTAGAAACAAAATGCATTTGTTTAATATTTTTAGCAATTGTTCAGCAATTACGTTTAACATTTCACATCCTACTGATTGGCATATTATTATTTTCTGTAAAATACGTAATTTCTTTTTCTTATGTGCGAAATTTCTTTCTTTCTCATTTTCTGAAAATGACAAATTTTTGACAAAACGCATTTTGAAAGTCTGCTCCTCAGATGATTATCTATTAATCTTCGAATTTTGGAAACGCAATTTATGCGACAGAAGTCTTGCCATTTGAAAGGATGAGATAAAGATTTGAAGAAATAATAATATACCGACTATTTTGAGGGGTATTTATATCAAACCAGATAATTTCGGTATCAAATGCTCTAATATAGCTATAATTGAGCAATTTACAACCTGTGCGTCGCATTTATCCACCTGTGAATTTTTTCCGACTCACTGACTCAGTTGAAAATATAAAATCATATTTTTTATTTTAAATTAAATGAAATAAACTATATTATGCGACCCGTAAGATTTTATCTCGGATTTTATTTACAATATTTCTAAAAACAGCCTTCTGCAAATAATTCTTCTAATAAAAAAAAAAAAAAAATTACGCATTAGTGCTCTAGTGAATTCTTTTATTATGTTTTAATTCATAACTCTCGAATTTCGAAATAGTGAAATTACTGAACTGTTAAACTTTCTCATCTCAAAAGTTTTCGGATCGAGATTGAAGAACGTTGATTGATTTTTCGACACAGTTTACAAATGAAAGTGAAATTGTACACACTTTCCCTTTGTCTTGTAATCAATGTCTGTTATTTTTTGCCCATTATTATATCTTTCCTTAAAGAACTT
>Ga0157364_1005505_pt1 | contig 12900 bp, 11 predicted proteins | sample AttsexASBM2_FD_111476 | JGI IMG/M metagenome (GOLD analysis project Ga0157364, IMG submission 111476) | Fungus gardens microbial communities from leaf cutter ant in Ribeirão Preto, State of São Paulo, Brazil - Atta sexdens ASBM2 | ecosystem: Host-associated > Fungi > Mycelium > Unclassified ... | reverse complement strand
TGGAAGATTTCTTTGCTGCGCTTGCCGGATAGCGCAGCCCTTACAGGGTGACTTATGGCTACGCTGCGTGAACTTATCATTAAAATTTCGGCGAACTCCACTTCATTCCAGTCCGAAATTGCGCGAGCGTCGCGCATGGGGTCTGATTATTACAAAACCATGGAGCAGGGCGGGCGAAAAGCCTCAGCTGCCACGCGAGAAACTCAGCGTGCCCTGGCTGATCTCAATTCTCAGCTGTCGTCAGTTCGTGAGCGTGCCGCAGGTATGGCTGGGGCATTTGCCGGCGCTTTTGCGACCAGCCAGCTGGTCCACTATGCCGATACATGGAACCAGCTAAGCGGTCGCCTGCGACTTGCCTCTACCTCCGCAGAGGATTTCACCCGATCGCAGCAGACGCTGATGTCTATCAGCCAGCGCACCGGAACGTCATTCGAGGCGAACGCGAATCTGTACAGCCGCATTGCCTCATCTCTGCGAGACGCCGGCTATGCATCGGCTGACGTCGCCAAAGTTACAGAGACCGTGGCCACCTCGCTTAAGCTGTCAGGCGCGAGCACCGAGGAGGCCAGTTCCGTTATTACCCAGTTGAGCCAGGCGCTGGGTTCAGGCGTGCTGCGCGGCGAGGAATTCAACGCCATTATGGAAAGTGGTGGCAGGCTGGCTAAGTTCCTTGCGGATGGTCTGGGAACCACCATTGGCGGCCTGCGTAACATGGCAAACAACGGCGAGCTGACCACAGATAAGATCGTGCCGCTCCTGACCAATGTCGACCAGTTGCGGAAAGAGTTCGATACGCTGCCAGCTTCAATCAGCGGCTCTGCGCAGAAAGTAGAAAACGCATTCATGGCATGGGTGGGTGGCGCGAACAACGCCGTCGGAGCCTCGTCATCCCTTTCAGGCGTGCTCGATGGCCTGGCAAAGAACATCGACACGGTGGCGAACGCTGCTGGCGTGCTAGTCGGGCTGGGTGTCGCCCGCTATTTCGGCAACATGGTCACTGGTGTTGCCAGCGCCACGGCCTCTGTCATTTCCAATACCGCTGCTGAGGTGGCTCTTGGAGAAGCCCAGTTGCGCGGTACTCAGGTAAGCGTCGCAACAGCCAGGCAGACCGTATATCGTGCTCAGCAGGCACGTGCAGCAGCCGCTGGCATTGAGGCGCAGATTGCAGCTGAGCGTCAGCTTGCTGTCGCTCAGGCACAGTTGAACACCTCAATTACGGCCCGCTCATCTGCAGCCGGACGACTTACCGAAACAGCCTCCGTAATGTCCCGCCTTGGCAGTGGGGTTCTGGGTCTGCTCGGTGGATGGCCAGGCGTGATTATTGCCGCTGGCACGGCTATGTACGGGGTCTATCAGCATACGCAGCAGGTACACCAGGAGGCAGTCGCATTCTCTGACAATCTGGACGCTATCAACAGCAAGCTCAACCAGATGTCAGTAGCCGGATTACGTTCTACGTCAGCAGATGCGCGCGGTTCGCTGACAGCGCAGAAAAAAGACCTTGCGGATATCGATGAGCAAATCCGACAAACACGCGACAGTCTCGCAGCCATGCAGAGCATGGAAAAGCAGTATGACGAGCATCCCTGGCTGGCTCGAATTAACAACCTCATGTCAGTCGAGGAGCTTACCAAAAGGCAGCAGGATGCCACCGATCAGCTTAATAAGCTGGAATATCAGCGAGAGCAGGCTGCGTCAAAGGTCGAAGCAACTCAGAAGCTGGTGAATGATGCCAGCGATCTGGCTACTAAAAAGGCCATCGAGCAGGCCGGCGCCGTAGCGATTCTGAAAGGTGCTTATGATCTGCTGAATCGCTCGATGAGTGCTACGGGTGGCGCCACGCCTCCGCAGTATGCAGGCCCGGTTGTATCACTGGCTAAAGCCACGCCTCAGCAGTCTACGGCGCTGGAAAAAGCCCGGCGCGATAACGAGCTGGCAAGCCTGTCCGGTTTGCAGAAACTGCATCGGCAGTATGAGTATGAAGCCGACGATTTGAAGCTTACTGGCGCGCTCTATACGCAGTACGTTTACAACAAGGACCAAGCTGCCAAAAAGGATGCTGAAGCAGCACAGGCAAAAAAAGATGGCACTGCGGCCACCAATGCGCAGAACAAGGCTGAGCGCGAGGCGGCTTCTGTTGCTGAGCAGTACGCGCGGAAAATGGCCGATCTCAGCGTGGCGGTGGAAGTGCAAAAGGTTCGCGCCACCGAGGGAGAAAAGGCGTCTGAGCTTTATGCCGCCTCACATCAGGCCGGAACCAAATGGACTGATGAGCAGCGCCAGGCAATCAGGGCATCATCAACTGAACTGGAGAAGTGGACCCAGAAAGCTGGTGAAAATGTGCGAAAGCAGCGCGAGCAAATTGAGGCACTGAAAGACCTGCGTGACGCGGCTCGTAAGTATCAGGATGATGCAGCCATGATCTCATCCACTGCAGGGATGGGGGATCGCCAGAGGGAGCGCTTCACCGAGCAGCAGCAGGTGGATCGTGTGTTTGATAAAACTGATAAGGGCGCTGAGGCAGTGGCGGCCAGAACAGCAGCACTCGACGCTCTGGACAGAAAATATCAGGAAACAGCCGCTACCGAAGCCAACTGGCTTAACGGCGTCTCCCGTGGCTATGAAAACTGGCTTGCGAATACCAGTAACGTTGCTGGCACGGTTTCTCAGGGCATTACTTCTACCATGGATAGCGCGCTGGATAACATGTCTGCAATGCTGGTGGGTAGCAAGGCCGACTGGAAGAGCTGGGGGCTGTCTGTCCTCCAGATGATTTCGAAAGTTGCGCTGCAAATGGCGATCGTTAATGCCATGGGCAGCAGTGGAACTTCTTTCGGGAGTATTTTAGGAACAATATTAAGCGGCGCCGGCAGCGCGGCTCTAGGGGCCAGCGGCGGCTCAATCGGAGCATTAGGCATGCCAGTTAGTTATGACGGCTATGATGGCGGCGGATTTACTGGCATGGGAAACAAATATGATCCTGCAGGTATTGTTCATAAGGGAGAATTTGTATTTACGAAAGAAGCTACAGACCGGATCGGTATCGCTAACCTGTACAGTATGATGCGGGGGTATGCAAATGGAGGGGTTGTTGGTGGCAGCGCAGGAACCTATGCATTTTCGTCTGGTGTAAATTTGGTTTCGGGTTACAACCGTGGAGCCATTAACATTAATGCTCCTGTCAACATCAACCAGTCTGGTACAGCAGGTGAAGTGAATAGTAGTAATACAAAAAACACTGCAAAACAGTTGGAAGGTATTATTCAACAGACACTTACAGAACGTTTAAAGAAAGAAATGGTACCCGGAGGACTGCTTTATAAAAGCTGAAAAGTATAAACAGTGGTGATAGGATGTTACCGCTTATTGTCTATGGGATTAGGATGAAAAATGAAAAAGCTTTTGGGGTTGGTTTTTTTTTCTTTGATGTTAACTGGTTGTGCTTCAGTACCACCTTTGAACTTTTCAGTTCCAAATGTAGGAGTTAGCGGCAAAAAGATCGATGCCGATCTGAAGTCTATAACTGTTTCTCTTGCGAGACCTGATGAACAAAAAGGTGATATCCAAGCCGGTATGGAGGCGGTACCTCAGTTCTGGAAAGCGTCCCTTGAAGAGTCTTTAGATCGCATGGTTATTTTCAAGGACAATTCACCTAAGCGCTTAAGCCTTTCAGTTAAAGTTTTAGCGCTAGACGTACCATCCTTTGGCGCGTCGATGACCACAAAAACCATAGCCAGATACGAACTTATCGATAGAGATAACGGCGATATCGTTTATACGCAAGATATTTCCGCAACAGGTACAGTACCTGCTACCTATGCTTTTTATGGAGTGATTCGTTCGAGAGAATCTATTAATCGATCGGTACAGAATAACATCACCCAATTTTTACAAGCTCTTGAAACTGTCGATGTGTCAAAACCGATGTTTCCCGCAGGAGCAACAAAATAATGAATAAGGCTGTATTGTTGCTTATTCCATTGCTCTTGAGTGGTTGTGCACAAGATGTTTCACCTAATAGTTACTCAGTGGGTTCAGTAGGGGAAGTTAACCGAACGATCGCTGGAATAGTAATTAGTGCACGAGCAGTCAACATTAAGGGAACCACTGCATTAGGAGGTTCAACTGGCGCTCTAGCAGGTGCAGCTGCTGGGTCAGCTCTTGGCGGCGGAGTTCGTTCTAATATAATAGGTGCTGTAGGTGGTGCGGTAGTTGGTGGCATCGCAGGTACTGTTGTTGAAAACTCAGCGACAAAGCAAATGGGTATGGAATATGTCATTCAAACAACGAATGGCAATATGATGACCATTGTCCAAGGGATTTCGCCGGCATTTACTGTAGGTACGAAAGTTCTGGTTTTGTATGGTAGCCCTTCGAGGGTTATCCAAGACCCTAGAGTGTAAAAACTAAACCCGCTTCGGCGGGTTTTTTATTGGTAGAAAAATATGGCTATCGATACTTTTACTTGGTGTGTACGCACCGGCGCAGCTGAAGAAGTTGACGTCACGACAATGCAGGCGCAGTTCGGGGATGGTTATAAGCAGGTGGCAGGAGCAGGCATCAACAGCGTTCGCGAATCCTGGCCCGTAACCTGTAGCGGCAGCAAAGCCGAAATGGCCACCGTTAGGGAATTTTTAAAAGCGCATGTCACTGCATCCTGCTGGTGGGTTAATCCGTGGGGTGAAAGGAAACTGTACCGGATCAAAGCTGATTCTATCCGCCCGAGCTTCATTAACGGCAATTTTGTGGAGATCGCTTTCACATTCGAGCAGGCTTTCGCTCCGTGACATGTCACGGTTTAACAAGGGCGCTCATGCGTCCTTTTTCATTGGGTGAAATATGAGCTTTTCTCAGGACGTCCAGGCGCTGGAGCCGGGCGGAGTAGTGCAGCTGATTGAAATTGACGGCACTGCATTCGGCCTCGATACCATCTTACGCCTTCATGCATATAACCTGCCGACTGAGGGCTGGGCTTCATTCGCTGCGGATAATCTTCCCTCTATCATCTGGCAGGGGAATGAGTACGAGCCGTATCCGTATGAGCTTAGCGGAATGGAGATGTCCAGCTCCGGTTCGCAGCCGACGCCGAAACTGTCAGTGGGCAATGTGGGTAACTACGTCACAGCACTCTGCCTCCAGTTCGACGATCTGGTGAAAGCTAAAGTCAGAATCCGCACTACGATGACGAAGTACCTGGACGCGGCAAACTGGACGGCGGGCAACCCGAGCGCCAACCCGCAGGAAGAGCGGGTGCAGCTGTTTTACGTCAATGCAAAGACGGCAGAAAACCGCTCTCAGGTGGATTTTGAACTGTGCTCGCCGTTCGATATTCAGAGCCTACAGCTGCCGTCACGTCAGATCACACCGGTTTGTCCGTGGTGTATGCGGGGCTGGTATCGGACTGGTACAGGGTGCGATTACAACGGCACAAATTACTTCACAAAAGACGGTACGCCTACCGCTGATCCGTCAAAAGACGTGTGCGGTGGCCGTATGGCGGACTGCAAAGCGCGCTTCGGCGAAGACCAGCCATTGTCATTCGGGGGGTTCCCGGCTGCCAACCTGCAGGGGAAATAGCGATGCGCAAAAAAATCATGGCGGCCATTACCCAGCATGTAGCCGCAGAGTACCCGAAAGAGGCCTGCGGACTGGTTGTGCAGATTGGCCGCGCTCAGGAATATGTCCCCTGCACCAATGCGTCAGACAATCCGACAGAGCATTTTTCCATTCCGCCTGAAGAGAAACGCGCAGCGGAAAATCAGGGCACTATCCTGATGGTTGTTCACTCTCACCCTGACGTACCCCAGCTTATCCCGTCAGAAATGGACCGCGTGCAGTGCGATTACTCCGGCGTTGAGTGGGGCATCATGTCATGGCCTGACGGCGATTTCTGCACAATCAGCCCACGCGGCGATCGTGAACTGGTGGGCCGGCCGTGGGTGCTGGGATATGCCGACTGCTGGACGCTCATCATGGACTACTACCGGCAGGAACACGGCATCCCCCTCAATAACTGGTCTGTCGATTACGAGTGGTGGACGGATGGCAAAGAAAGCCGCTACGACGATAACTGGCAGACTGAGGGGTTTGTTGAAGTGCCAGCATCCGAGATGCGCGAAGGTGACATGATCATGATGCAGATTCAGGCACCAGTCACCAATCACGCAGCCATTTACCTTGGTAACAATCAGATTCTTCACCACAACTCAGGAAATCTTTCTACCCGCGTTCCCTACGGGGACTACTGGCGGAACAGGACCGTGCGCGTTGTGCGCAGAAAGGAGCTAATGGATGCTTAAAACAATGCGGCTCAAGGGCCTTTTGGGTAAAAAATTCGGGCGCGTTCATCAGTATCACGTCGCGGATTTGCGCGAGCTCATCCGGGCGATGTGCTCGCAGGTGCCTGGCTTTAAAAAATATGTTTCGAATGCTCACCTGAACGGCGTTCGCTTCGCCTTTTTCAGCGGTAAAGAGAATATCGGCCTGCAGGAGTTTGACATGTCATCTGCTGCAACAGAGTTCGAAATGGAGCCGGTTCTGGAAGGTTCGAAGCGCGGCGGCGTCCTGCAGATCGTCATCGGGGCTGTTGCGCTGGTAGCAGCTTACTTCACAGCAGGTGCGTCACTTGCTGCAATCGGGTTAAGTGGCACGGTACCAGCCGCCGTAACGACAGCGCTTACTGGCCTCGGCCTGAGCATGACGCTGGGCGGCGTCGTCCAGATGCTGACCCCTCAGCCTAAATATAATGTCGGCGCGTCATCGAGCACGGACAATAAGCCTAACTATGCCTTTGGCGCGCCGGTGAACACGGTAGCTATGGGGTATCCCGTTCCACTTCTCTATGGTACGCGCGAAATCGGCGGCGCCATCATCAGCGCAGGCAGCTTTACCAGCGATCAGCAGTAGTTATCATCAGGCAGACAGGCCACCTTCGGGTGGCTTTATTTATGGGTAAAATATGCGACTTCTCAGCGGCGAACCTATTTTTCACGGAAACAAAGGCGGCGGCGGCAGCTCTCACACGCCGACAGAGCAGGCGGACGATCTCCTTTCCATTGCGAAACTGAAAATGCTGCTGGCTATCTCAGAAGGTGAGATTCAGGGCGATCTCACCGCGCAGCAGATTTACTTGAACGATACCCAGCTGGCCAATGATGACGGCACTTATAACTTTACCGGCGTGATGTGGGACTGGCGGAGGGGTACGCAGGACCAGACCTATATTCAGGGCATGCCGGAGGTTGATAACGAGCTGTCTGTGGGCGTGACGGTTACACAGTCAGTGCCCTGGACGCGCCAGTACACTAATCTTTCGCTCGATGCTGTGCGCATTAAGCTGAGCCTGCCGGCGCAGTATGCCTATAAGGACAACGGCGATATGGTAGGAACGGTCACACAGTACGCTGTTGACCTTTCCACCGATGGCGGCTCGTGGGTGACAGTTGTTGATGGCCGGTTTGACGGTAAAACCACGTCTGAATACCAGCGCGATCATCGTATAGACTTGCCGGACGCGACCTCTGGCTGGGCAATTCGGGTGCGCCGCATCACTGCCGACTCATCTTCAGCCAAGCTGGTTAACGCCTTCAAGGTTTTCTCTTTCGCCGAAGTCATCGACAGTAAGCTGCGCTATCCAAATACCGCGCTGCTGTATATAGAGGTGGATGCCAGCCAGTTTAACGGCAGCGCGCCGAAAATTACCTGTAAGCCGAAGGGTAAGCTGGTTCGTGTCCCAACAACCTACGATCCTGATTCCCGCACCTATACCGGCAGCTGGCAGGGCGATTTCAAGTACGCTTACACCAATAATCCGGCGTGGATTTTCTACGATTTGGTGCTGGATAAGATTTATGGCATGGGCAACCGCGTCGACGCTTCTATGATCGACAAATGGGAGCTGTACGCCATCGCGCAGTATTGCGACGAGATGGTTTCAAACGGCGCGGGAGGTACGGAGCCTCGCTTTACCTGTAACGTGTATATTCAAAGTCAGCAGGATGCCTATAACGTCCTCAAGGATATCGCGGCCATATTCCGGGGCATAACGTTCTGGGGAAACAGCCAGATTTTCGTTAATGCTGACGTTCCCCAGACTGACGCCAGCGGCAAAACGGATGTTGATTTTGTCTACCATGCGGCCAACGTCATTGACGGTCTTTTCACGTATGCCGGCGGCAGCTATAAAAACCGCTATTCATCCTGTCAGGTATCATGGTCAGACCCGGTAAACCACTATTCCGATACGGTTGAGGGTGTTTACGATTCTGACCTGGTGCAGCGCTATGACGTCCGGGAAATGTCGCTGACAGCGATCGGCTGTACCTCTCAGAGCGAGGCGCATCGACGCGGACGCTGGGCGCTGCTGTCTAACGCTAAAGACGGTACCATTTCATTCGGCACAGGGCTGGATGGTTACTTACCCGTTCCGGCAGAAATCATCGGTGTGGCCGATCCCTTTCGGGCAGGGAAGCAGAATGGCGGGCGCATCAGTGCCGTTAACGGGCTGACGATTAAGCTGGACCGCGCAATCGAATATTCCGCCGGCGATCGTCTCGTGGTCAATCTGCCAGACGGCACGGCGCAGACGCGCACTATCGCCAGCGTTAGCAGCGATAAGCTGTCGGTCACGGTTAACACATCATTCCGGCAGACGCCAGTGGCGGGCGCGGTATGGGCCATCGACAGCGATAACCTGGCGATTCAGTATTATCGCGTCACATCGATTGCCAGCAACGATGACGGCACCTTTACCGTTTCCGGCGTTCAGCACGACCCGAATAAATATCGCTACATTGATGACGGGGTCCGCATTGAGCCGGCACCCGTTACCGTCACACCGATAAGCGTGCTGAAAGCGCCCAGCAATATCATCGTCTCCGAAGTGAGCTATGTCGAGCAGGGGCTGTCGGTTTCGATAATGCAGGTTACATGGGACAGAGTTGAGGGCGCAATTAGCTACGTAGCGCAGTGGCGTAAGGATAAAGGAGACTGGGTTAACGTCAGCCAGACCAGCGCGCAGGGATTCGGCATCAGCGGCATTTACACGGGCGTTTATGATGTCCGCGTGCGCGCCGTGAACGCAGCAGAAGTTTCTTCGCCATGGGGATACGCTGATTCAACTTCTCTGACAGGCAAGGCGGGCAAGCCAGGTACGCCGGTAAACCTATCAGCATCGCAGGATGTGGTGTGGCATATCAACATTACATGGGGCTTTCCTGAGGGCGCTGGGGATACTGCCTACACCGAAATTCAGCAATCCACAACGGCTGACGGGCAGAACCCACAGCTTCTGGTGAACGTGCCTTACCCTGGCGTGAGTTATCAGCATGGCCCGATGCCTGCCGGCATTCGTCGCTGGTATCGAGCGAGACTGGTGGATCGCATAGGCAATGCTGGAGACTGGACCGGTTTTGTTGAAGGGGCAAGCAGTATTGATGCTTCGGCACTTCTCGGCGATATAACGGAGCAGGTGCTGCAGACCGATGCGGGTAAACAGCTGATAGCGAAAGTTGATACCAATATCGATGCCATGCTTCAGAACGCGCTCAATCTAGACGCGACAGTAGATCATCAGATGGCCGAGTCTGGTAAAAATCGCGCCGACATCCTCACGGTTAAGCAGACAATCGCTACCAACGACCAGGCTTATGCTCAGAAATTTGAGCAAATTCAGGCTACTGTCAACGATAACACCGCAGTTGTGCAGCAAACGTCTACAGCTGTAGCAGATATCAGCGGTAAGCTATCGGCGCAATATTCCGTTAAAGTGGCAGTGGACAGCAACGGCCGGCAGTATGCCGCAGGTATGGGCATCGGTGTAGAAAACACGCCTGCTGGTATGCAAACGCAGGTACTTTTCCTCGCTGACAGGTTTGCTGTCATGACGCAAGCGGGCGCATCACCTACCGCTGTCTTTGCCATCCAGAATGGCCAGACGATCATAAATCAGGCGTTTATCGGAGAGGGCACAATTACCAGTGCGATGATCGCGGCATATATTCAGTCCACAAATTATGCCCCTGGAAGCGCCGGATGGAATATAAACAAAAATGGAACCGCTGAATTTAGTAACGCTACCGTTAGGGGGGCCATTTATGCAAACACTGGTACGCTAAATAATGTCACCATCAATCAGGACTGTACCATATTAGGAACGCTGAATGCATCGCGTATAAATGGTCCGCTGATGCAGAGCAAAAGCTTTTCATTTGGACAGACCACAACTAATGCCTCAAACACAGTCTATTGGGATGGTACCTCGGGGAAAGGCGATGTACCAATGACTCTAACGGGTATCGTTTTCCGTGTCAGGAATAATACTCAAGGCGCATCGAAACTGGTTATTGCTGGAACGGAGATTGCCGCAGCTTCAACCACAACGACGACAAGCGGGGTAACGATGTCAATATACACTTTCAGCATAGATATTGGCACAGCTTCGTCGACAGTAGTGTTTGCAGCCGGGGCGCTTAATCAGAGTTCATCAGAATACTGCCAGTGGAGCGCACAATTATTTGCATCCCCTACAGCTAACCAGTTCCATACCTGATATTAAATTTAAAATATAATCCGGCCTCAGTGCCGGGTTTCGTCGTCTGGAGAAAACCATGCCAGCAGGCACTATCACCTTAACCAATAACTCCACCACAGTTACCGGCTCCGGAACGAGCTTTACATCCGAGCTAAAAGCGAATGATTTTATCGTCGTGGTTGTTGGTGGGGTAACTTACACGCTAGGCGTTCAGTCTGTTAGTTCGGCTACTGGCGTGACGCTCACTACTGCATACGGTGGGCCAACAGCATCAGGGCTTGCATGGACAGCATTGCCAAATGCAGCCTTAGTTGGGATTAGCGCTCAAACTGCAGCCGACACAGCCAAGGCCATTCGAGGTTTGAATCTGGATAAGGCTAACTGGCAACAGGTGTACAGCACATCTGGGAGCATTACGGTTTCTTTACCTGATGGTAGCCAGTACAGTGGCCCATCCTGGAATAGCATTGCCACTACCTTGTCCGGCAAAACCGATAAGAGCCAGAACCTGAATGATCTGGCAAGCCCATCTGGTGCCTTGTTCAACTTAATAACCGCCAGGACACCAGGCACTGTAAGAAACGATCTTGGAGTTAACTATAATAATGCGGCAGCTAATCCGGGAGGCGGCGTTTATCGCTTATTCATGGTTGATGCTTCCGGCAGGCAATATATTACACGGCGTTTCAACGTACTGGCGAAAGCAAGCAGTGCAACCGCGTTTTCCTATGACTGGGTTGGTGACGGCGCTGCAGCCTATGCTGGCTACCCTGGATGTAGCGTAATGGGTGAGAGCGGTAACTCAGCTGATTTTAAAGTGGGAGTCGAGGCCTTAACTAACCAAAAGGTATCAGGCTTCATACATAATACCAGAACCACTGACCTTTCCGTATGGTTAACATTTATTGTTATTGGGATGAAAGCATGAGTGATATCTCTAAACAAGAAGCGCAGATAAACTCAGACGTAACGAATGAAAATGGTGAAATAGTGTTTAGCTCTGGAATTGATTTTGCAGTCACTGCTCAGATGCGTTTACAGCTGGCCATGTCAGAAATCCAGAAGTATGCAGCTTTGGCTGATTTTGATGATGAGGCTGATGCCATTAGGAAAGAGTGGGGAGCGTATTATAAAATAATAAAGCCTCTTGTGTCAGCGGAACAATATGAGGAAGCTTGCAATATCGATCTTCCTGTTCAGCCTTAAAAAGCCCCGACGACGAGATAAGGCAGACCGCGCCTCTCCAAAGCATGAAGCCACAAAAAAGCCCGCCACTCGAGGAGAGATGGCGGGCAACGTGGTAGGAAGTGAGTTTTGTTGATGTGCTTATCGCCAGCTTCCAGGCTAGCAGTTTCATGTTAGCAATCATGAGTGGGGGTGCAAGCGTAAGCGGTTGATTTAATTAACGGTTGCGCTTATTAAATCAAAAAAAGCCCGCAATAAGCGGGCAACAAGACACAATTTCCAATGGGGAAAGCCATCACACACAGCATATGTGCTCTACAAGCTTAGGCTATTACCGCTTCGTTGTTGTTAAAGATAACGCAGTATTTTTATTCGACAGGATTACCTTACTTCATGTTATCAAAGGAAATGAAACTCGAGCTAAGCGATCAGTGAAGCTGAATAGAGTATGTTGGTCTTCAGGCTATTCCTTTTTTGACAACTGCTATAGGTATACAGAAGGATTTCATTAATGGGGCATAAAAAAGCCCCGGCGACGGGGCAGAGGTAAACCGCGCCCATCTTCAGTGAACTACGGGGTGGGTGACTAAAGCTTAGCCGCTCACGCCACAACTCTCCAAAATCCATATCCCACGCCCGTAGACAAAACCAAACCGTACTATCTTGATAAAATCCCTCATCAATATTACTGTATATGTATACAGTTATTTTTTTGGAGGGAATCTGTCATGCCACGCGAATACGAAAAAGAAATAGCTTTTAAAAATGCGATCAAAAGAGACCCGGAGGGGCGCTACACAGTTACAACTGTCGATTTTGTTGAAGAACTCGCAAAACTGAACTGGCAGTTAACGCTGAAAGAAGCCAACCGATGGGTAGAGATTTACACGTCTACATTCCGTGACGTATCCACCAAAGAAGGTGAAGAGCGGACCTTCCAAATTTTCAACCCAAACGGCGGATGCTGACATGGGATTTCAATCGCCGGCACAAGACTATATTCAGCGTCGCCTTACCGTTACAGATTTTGTCGTGCATAACCCAGCTGAAACACTGTTCATCGAAATGGATGAAGGCATGTTAGTCATAGACCGCTCTGTACCGGTCAAAAGAGGGGACAGGGTTGCCCTAGTGCATGAAGGCATGTCGATTCTGGCGCGAACGGGTGATCGCTGCATCATCAC
>Ga0157364_1005504_pt1 | contig 12900 bp, 9 predicted proteins | sample AttsexASBM2_FD_111476 | JGI IMG/M metagenome (GOLD analysis project Ga0157364, IMG submission 111476) | Fungus gardens microbial communities from leaf cutter ant in Ribeirão Preto, State of São Paulo, Brazil - Atta sexdens ASBM2 | ecosystem: Host-associated > Fungi > Mycelium > Unclassified ... | reverse complement strand
TGTGGATGCAGCGGGTCGTTATATTGAGTTCTGTAAAGGCACCTTTCCCAGCGAGCTTAGCTTAAGTGGTTTAAAAATCGTGGTCGATTGCGCGAATGGTGCCACTTATCATATTGCGCCAAATGTTCTACGTGAGCTCGGTGCGCAAGTGATTACCATTGGAGCATCACCCGATGGGATGAATATCAATAAAGGATGTGGCGCGACAGACTTAGGCCAACTTCAGCAAAAAGTTCTTGCTGAAAAAGCGGATCTAGGAATTGCTCTTGATGGCGATGGTGATCGCATCATGATGGTTGATCATCTTGGCCATACCGTAGACGGCGACCAGATCCTATATATCATTGCACGTGAACGTTTACGCCAAGGCAACTTACGTGGCGGTGTCGTCGGCACCCTCATGAGTAATATGGGGCTGGAAATGGCACTCAAACAGTTAGGTATTCCTTTTGAGCGTGCCAAAGTCGGCGATCGTTACGTTTTGGAAAAACTTAAAGAACGTGGATGGGCGGTAGGTGCCGAAAATTCTGGTCATGTGATTTTACTTGATAAAACGACAACCGGTGATGGAATTATCGCCGGCTTACAAGTGTTAACCGCAGTGGTGGGTAATTCATTATCCCTTCATGACTTATGCGCTGAAATGAAACTGTTACCGCAAGTCTTGGTTAATGTTCGCTTCTCGTCGGGGAGTGATCCGTTACAGCACCCTGATGTCTTAGCGATATTAGAGCAAGCTGAGCAGCAGTTAGCGGGCCGCGGTCGCGTTTTATTGCGTAAGTCAGGTACTGAGCCTTTGATCCGAGTGATGGTCGAAGGTGAAGATAGGCAGGAAGTCACGAAGCTTGCGCAATCTATTGCTGATATTGTTCAAGGGCTATAAGCGCATCACGCTTTGATGGGAATTTAAAGACATAGGCAGCCATGTTAATGGGTTTTAATTGACCTATGGCATTGCTTTTAAGGTCTTTATTTGAACGAAAAAGTATTGGTTTGCTGTTTTTTTCTGCGATCAAGTACGGCAGCGTAAATTGCACTTGCAGAGTGCGTTGCCTTTGGTTAGTATTCACATCCACTTCAGGGGAGTTCTTTCTCTATGAAGGTAGATGCGTTTTAAATGTACGATTATGTACAAGGAAACAGGTTAATTATGTACGAAGCTCTTTTAGTTATTTTCCTGCTGGTCTCCGTTGCGTTAATCGCTATGGTGATGCTACAGCAAGGTAAAGGCGCTGATATGGGAGCATCTTTCGGTGCAGGTGCCTCTGGAACATTATTTGGTTCAAGCGGTTCAGGTAACTTCCTGACTCGTATGACCGGTATTCTTGCTGCGCTGTTTTTCATTATTAGCCTGGTGCTTGGTAATCTAAACAGTAATAAAACACATAAAGGCAGTGAGTGGGATAATCTGAGTGCTCCAGTAAAATCTGAGCAAACTCAACAGCCAGCGAAAACCTCTTCGCCAGCCAGTGATATCCCGCAGTAACGCCAAACTGATTGCAAATATCAGCAGTGCCGTGGTGGTGGAATTGGTAGACACGCTACCTTGAGGTGGTAGTGCCCAAATAGGGCTTACGGGTTCAAGTCCCGTCCTCGGTACCAATCTTGAAAAAAAAGACGCTTAATAGCGTCTTTTTTTGTTTCTATTGTTAGGCCGATTAAAGATAAAGTCTTGTCCCGAGTTGCTCAGCGATAAGATCGACATTGGTCAACTGATACCCTTCATGTAACTCATCGTAGATTCGCAAAGAGTAGCCATCGCCCTCAAGCTCGAGAGTTAATCTTGCGCCTTGCTGTCTCGAATTTTTATGGCGTGTTGACATTTGTAATTGCGAGCTATCTGTTGCAATACTTAATTCTGGGAATTGCAGACGAAGTCGGTGAGCTAATAATACTGTCTGTGCTGCGACACGGGGCTGGCTGGCAATAATGATGACATCAATGCGACTAGGCGAGTGAAGTTCTATTTTTTGATGGCTTAACAGTTGAATAAGCGGTTCGACCAAGAAAGCAAAACCACACGCATAAATAGGGGTTTCCACAATCTGGCTGGCATAACTATCATAACGTCCGCCTCGACTGATGACGGTGTTACCGCTTCGCCATTCAAAGACCAACTGACAATAATCATTCTCGGGGAATAGGTTGGTATCATGGTGCCAAGTAATATCTGTAACGTTCAGTGCTTGTTGCAGACGTAAAAAACGCTGTTGTGAAGCATTTGAAATATAGCTTTGAATATTGGGGGCAGCGACAGTTAACTTTTTCAAGAGTTGGTCGTCAGTGTTGAGTAAAACTTCGGGACGATGGGTTAACTGAATATTTTGTTCACTGGTCATTAAGTGGGCGTAAGGACGAAAGTAATCGATTAATGCTGCCCTAAAGCAGGATAGAGCACTGTGGTCACCCAGCATGTTCACGTACAGCGCCACATGTTCACCGAGTCCAATCCGTCGAAAGAACGAGGCTTGAAGTGTTAGCTGCTCAAGTTCAATATCGATACCTGGCATACCAAAGCTTTCGATTCCTATTTGGTTTTTTTGTTGTAATTCTTGGCTTGCGCTTCTTTGGCTGAACATAGTCCCGGAATACCATACTCGACTCAGCGCATGGCGATTAGGTAAACCGCTGATTAGACGTAAACATGCCGTAGTTCCATCACCACGTAAGCGAATATGGCTAAGCGCTTTGGGATGATTATCGACAAACAGAGATTCATATTCTAAATAGGAAAGGCGGATTTGCTGATAACCCCGTTGCTTTAAAACATAGGCTGCGTGTTGTTCAAGTTCTTGCCAATAATTTGGTGCGGACGTTATGTATTTTCTTGGACGCCCACGCTGCCGTACTTGTAGTGAGCGGGCGTACTGTTCTTCAAGACGTTTACGTAATTCAGGTGTGGCGAGCAGGCTATTTTGCTCTAATGCAGCGTGAATCTGTGTGGTAAGAACTGGATTCATCGGTACACGACAAAAGTCTTTGAAACGTGCTTGTCGCAGTTCTTCACTCTCTGCGAGTTGAGTCCAACAATGATGAGGAACAATGAGCGATTTGGGGTAGATTCCGTCACTATGGTGTTTCTGGTCACTATCTTGGCTGCATTCTATAAAACGTTTTACGATTAAAAAGTGAGTATTTGCTTGGAGAGGGCTGCACGCAAAACGGCTTTCCCACAAAGCACCTGTACGTTGATAGCGATGATTATAGTAGGGAACGTACTGTCTACCGATGAATTGAACGAAACGGCTTAAAGCGGGTTGGTCCTCAGCCGTCACTAATAACAAGATTCGCTCAGCGGCTAATGAGTAACTATGGATGGCGATATTATAACGGTGTGCAGCTTGAGTGAGGGACAACTCAAAGGTTGAAAAATCCTCTCCATCGAAAAAAAATGCCTCACCATTATGCCCACGGAGTTGTATAAGGTGAGGGAAGCCGTGAATAAATAATCGATTTTTTCTCGGCATAATTGTTATCTCTTAGTAGATTGCCCGCGGCTCCAAAAGGCGCCGCGCAGGGATAAAGGATTAACATTTTTGTAATAGTTCAAGTGCCGTAGTGCGCTATTGAAAATGTTGTTCTAACCAATGGATAAGTTCCTTTTCACCGATTGTTAGCTGTTGTGAGCCGGCGAGATCCCATAGCCGTATCTTACCGTCACCATTAATCGTCACAATGATCTGACACTGATTCTGGCGTGCAGTAAGGTGCTGGCGTTTGAGTTTATTACCACTACAATCGACAACGACACTGAGATGTGGAACGGATTGCCGCAGTTGTTCGGCTAGCAATTGAGCATAGATGCCGTCATCAGTCATCTCGTGAGTTATCACCACACTTGGGCGAAAATGCCAATAGGGGTTATCGCTCTGATAGACGGTCTGAATCAATAGCAACAGTCTTTCGATACCAATAGCAAAACCGCAAGCAGGCAGAGCTTTGGGTTTGAAAAGCTGGGCTAATCCATCATAACGGCCACCTCCACACACTGTACCTTGTGAACCTAGATCATCGGTGATCCACTCGAAAACCGTGCGCGTGTAATAATCTAATCCGCGGACCAAACGCGGATTGATGGTATACGCGATATTAGCTTGGTCGAGAATCTGACAAACAGTTTCGAAATGGTGACGGGAATCGTCGTTTAAAAAGTCTAATAATTTGGGGGCTTGTTCGAGCATTGGCTGCATGGCCGGATTTTTACTGTCTAAGATCCTTAGTGGATTAGTCTCAAGTCTTTTCAGGCTATCTTCATCCAACTCGCCGCGGTGTTCAGTAAACCATTGCAGCAGTTGTTGACGATGTTGCTGGCGTTCCTCCAACGTCCCTAATGAGTTAATCTCCAGCCTAACGTGCTCAATCAGGCCGAGTTCTTTGAACAAATCACGAGCCATAAAAATCAGCTCGGCATCAATGTCCGGGCCTTGCATCCCAAATGTTTCAACTCCAAACTGAGTAAACTGACGTAAGCGGCCTTTTTGTGGGCGCTCGTAGCGGAACATTGGTCCCTGGTACCAAATTCTTTGTGTTTTGTTATAGCAAAGATTATTGTCGAGTACCGCACGCATGCAGCCACTGGTTCCTTCTGGACGTAACGTTATATGCTCGCCACTCTTATCCGTAAAGTTATACATTTCTTTTGCGACGATATCTGTAGCCTGACCGACGCTTCGCTCAAACAGCGCTACAGGTTCCAATAGCGGTAACCGCATCTCGTGGTAACCATACTGTGAAGTTAACCTGCGTAGTTTTTTCTCTAGCCATTGCCACATAGGTGTTTGGTCAGGAAGTACATCATGCATTCCACGTATTGCTTTAATTTTTGTTGTACTCATAGTGGTCCCCTCTATCGTTTCTTGCTGTTAATAACAGATTGTTCACGGTGAATCGCTGTCGTAACGCAATACAGTAAAACTCTGACAGACCTTGCTGATGTCAGAGTTTTATCTGGGTATCGACACTAAAGCCTTATTTAAGCCGCTCGCAGCTCGTTATCAGCGATAACATCATCGATTAAGGCATCAATCTGTGAGCTATCGAGATGGTGAGCGGTGGTGATGAGGTGGGCAACCTCGCCGGATATGGCAAGGCAGTGTTTTTTCCATACCCACTCTGAGGGTTTTGGGAAAACTACAGTGATTGAGTTTTTATGACAAAGCGCGTCAATGCCTGCAGCAGCGAAACGGTCGACAGCATATTTAGCCATAGTTAAGCTATGGCCAATGCGTCTGCGCCATTCGGCTTCAGAATGGCTACGTACTGCCGCCCACATCATCAACGGGGTATGACCATTACGTGAACCTGAAATGGTCTTATCGTGTGCAGCGATATAGTCAATTTCTACACTAATTCGATCGACATTCGCTTTTTTGGCAACCACGATACCGCATGGGATAGGGGAGCCAATCATCTTATGACCGGAGACCCCAATTGAGTCTATTCCGTCTGCAAAGGTAAATGGTTGTGGGTCGTCGACGAAAGGTAGGATCATGCCACTTAGTGCAGCATCGGCGTGTAAATAGTACTGATCACGTGGAATACCTAACGCGGCGATCCTTTTTTGGATCTCATTGATATCATCAATAGCACCACGTACCGTGGTACCAATATTGGCAAAAATAATTGGATGCACTTCACCCGCTGAGGTTATTTTTCGAATTAAATCATCGTAGTCAATTTCGCCATTAGGTTGCGATTCGACGAGTTGAGATTTTATACGTAAAAGTTTTACAATTTTCGCAACGGAATAGTGAGTATCTTTAGAGTAATAGAGCGTACCGTTTGGAAATAACTCTCGTCCTAAATAACATCCAAACATATTACTTTCAGTACCGCCATTGGTGACGTATCCCCAGCTATCTTGGAAAGGGATTTTGAATATATTTGAAAAGTACTCCATAACTTCTTTTTCAAAATCGAAAGAATTGAGTAGGTAATTACAATACTCTCCCCAGTCACCGCAGTTGTTAATTGAAAATCGCATAAATCTTTCTAGCATGGTGTAATCAAAATCAGCAGATTCAGGGTAGCCGATATTAAAGTAACGATGTTTGACACAATACGCCCAGAAAGCATCGAGTTTATTTTGGTCGTTAATAGATAATGACATTGTTAACTCCTATATAATATTGATGGGTAAGTTTATGAATTAATTATCAAGATGAAGGTTGGCTTCACCTTTTTTATGCTGCCCGGCAATGACAAAAGAGAATAAAGGTATAGTGACGGCCATAATGACAGTTCCCCAGAATATCGAATCTGTGCCAGAACCGAGTAATGCGAAAACGCTATAAATGATGCCTATCAAGGTGAGCACGCAGTAAAAAATAAAGCTACTGCCGCGATTTTGATTTTTAACAATCATGATGATAGGTAAAGCGATAATTGCGTACATATAAGGCAGTAGTGAAGCAAAGACTGACATCAATATAACAACTTGAAACTGCTTAGCTAAATTAGGGGAAGCCGTTAATAAAAGAACTAAACTCATTAGCACGCCAGAAATAATCAGTCCTTTCATCGGTACATCATTTTTATTGGTTTGAGCGAAAATTTGTGGGAATAAACCTTGTTTTGCACCAGCACGTGGGCCTTCTGATTGTAAAATTAACCATCCTGAAATCGATCCAAAACAGGCGATAATACTGAGGGCAGAGGCAATGTTACCGGCCATATCACCAAACATATAGCGTGCTGCATCGGCGAAAGGCGCAGAAGAATTCACCAATTCATTATGAGGGACTAATCCCATGATTACGGTACAGCTGCCCACATAACATACTGATGCAATTAATAAACCATATACTGTTGCACGAGGTACGGTTCGTTCAGGATTTTCTACTTGGCCGGAAGAGACAACCGCCGATTCAACCCCCAAGAACCCCCATAATGCGATAGAGGCAGAAGAGATAATCGCTGAGCCATTACTCTTACCCGTACCATTGTATACCGTTGTAAAGACATGAGGGTCAAACCAGAACCAGCCGACAATACCAACACCCAGTACCACTAAAAGCATGCAGCTGGCAGTAAAGGATTGAGCGCTACCGGCGACTTTTGCCCCTAAGCTCCCCAAAGCAATAAAAGCCCAGAGAATAACGATTGCCGTAATACAGCCATAAATTGGATTATGAAGAATCGGAAAGAAATAACTGAGATAACCGACCCCTGCTACTAGCAGAGCGACATTCCCTATCCATGCACTTATCCAATAACAAACTGTGGTTTGAAAACCAATAAAGGGACCAAATGCATCACTGGCATAGGCAACAATCCCCCCTGCTCGAGGCGTTATTAAACTTGTTTTTGCAAAGACAAGGGCTAAGGAGATCACCCCAATAATGGTAAATAGCCATCCCCATAGTGAAATATAACCGACCCCTGCAAGATTAGTCGGTAGCATGAAAACACCGGACCCCATCATGTTGGAGGCGGTAACTAAAGTCAGGGCAGTTAATCCCATCTTTTTAGCGGTACCAGCACTAGATTTCGCCATCTCTCTCTTCCTCAATATTTAAAAAATAGTTTGTGTGCTAATGATTATTCTATTTTTTCAAAAGGAAATTATTAGAAGATGATCGATATCATTTTTTTATTTATGACAAGGGACTAGCTGCAAATGAGGTGTTCTTTTTTTGAGCAGATTAATGATTATTCACTCTGTCCCCTTTTTACCTTGGTAAATAGTAGGCGGGAGAGAGGTTAAATTAAATGTTAATGAAAAGGGTGTTATTTGTTTTTCACTGTAACGATTAGACTGACACCACTGACAATAAATGCTAATCCTAATAATGCTTGCCAGCTAAAAGAACCTTGATCACTAGGGAGGTATAATGAACAGAACCAAACCAATATATAGCTGATGCTTAATAAAGGATAAATGTGTGAAAGAGAAAATTGGCGTAAAGCTTGTGTCCAGCTTAATAATGATAAAATATAACTGAATAATCCCAGTAATAAATAGTTTCTGCCTGCTGAATTATTTATTAGCCAAGTTAAAGAAAAAAATGTATCGCCAGAAGACATTGCTAAGCGCAGCATAACCTGAGCAAAGGAAACCCATAAAATACTGGCGATAACCCATCGATAGCTCTTCAATAGGTTCCTCCTAGTAGTAGAGTCCCGATAATAATTAAAAATATACCCAGATATTGATGGCTGTGGAGGGCCTCGCCCCATAGTAGACGAGATAATAAAGCCACCCATAAATAGTTAAGGCTTAATAAAGGATAAGCGATGCCTACAGGTAACCTCTGTAAGACTTGTAACCAGCACAGCATGGAGCACCCTAACAGTATAAGCGCTCCCAGCATCCATCTAAGAAAATTGCGTCGATTATGGCTTAATGCAGCTTGTTTTTGGCATAACTGTGCTGTGCCACTCAATAAACTGCTGATAAGCAGTTGCCACCAAACTATCATCGAGGAAAATACTGCATAAGAACCATCCTACCCTGTGTTAAGACGTTATCTGCGGCGGGAAGGGCGCGTACAAGCTGTTGGTTATCGACTTTCAATAACAGTGATACGGTACCCTTCATCCGATGTGTAGCTAGCCATGCAGGGAAATCGGTGAGTGAGATGAATTGACCTTGTGCATCAGGGTAGTCAAGACCGTAAGCTAATTCTCCACGATTGTTGATCATGAGCACGTCACTTCTTTTGAACTGCCAAGCAATACCCGCTGCAATGCCTACATCATTACTTAAGATAAATTGACTGGGTAGGAGGGTGTCACTGTGCTCCTGTAAAAAATACTGTGGTGTTTTACTGAGTAGTACCGCAGTGGGAATTATGTTTCCTAACGCTAATGCAAGGCCTAATGGACAGCAGGCAATGAGCTGCCACCTAACTGCTGAAAATTTTAGGGAAAGTAAGGCAAAAAGTAACCAACTGGCGAAAGCGGTTAAAGCAATAACGGGTTTTAGGGGTTCAGAGGCTGACCAGAACGGTTTACTGAGAGGCCCCCAAGGGGAGGCTATTATAATGGCGACTATCACTAGGATTGAAAAGCCAATATTAATCCATACGGTGGTTGTCGTAGCCGCACTGCCCTTTGTCAGTGCGAGGCGTAAATGGTAAGTCATCAGAAGCGCTAAAGGTGCAAAACAAGGCAATAAGTAGGTAAGCAATTTGCCATTGGCTAAGCTAAAAAAAAGTAACGGCATGATCGTCCAAGAAAGAAGGTAGCCTGCTTTCTTGTGTCGATGCAGCCACCCGTAGCGTAAAGCGCCTGGGACGATTCCTAGCCAAGGTAGTGAGCCGACGAGTAGCCATGGGAGATAGTACCAAAAGGGAGCATTATGCTGCGCATTGCTTTGTGCAAAGCGTTGGATGTGTTCAACCCAAAAAAAGTAACGCCAAAAATCGGGTTCTTGTTGCGCGATGGCTATTGCCCAAGGTAGCAAGGTCAACGCACAACTTATCATCGCAACAATGCTATAGAGGATCACCTCAGCTTTGCGCTCAGCAGTGATCAGCCAAGGAAGGATACTGACAACTGGTATTGCAAGAGCAATAAAGCCTTTGGTCATGACTCCCAATCCACAACATATCCCGAAGAGGGTGTAATACAGTAGTTTTCGGCCAGGTCGGTACGCTTGATAGGCAGACCAAAAACTGACCATTGCGCCGGCTAAGCATAGCGCTATCATGGGGTCCAGTACTGCATAGGTGCCGATGCCGTAAACAATGAGTAGGGTCAAATAGAGGGTAGCCGTGAGCAACGCCGTTTTTTTACAGCGTCCAGAAAATCGGGCAAGCAGTAGCGCCGTCAGCAGTGTTGAGAATATGGCCCCTGCTCTTACGGCCAAATTGCTCTCGCCGAATATAATTTGGCCTATATTATTGATCCAATATCCTAGAACCGGTTTTTCGAAATAGCGGATATCTAGGAAGTGAGGGACTGCCCAATTACCGGTTGCGAGCATCTCACGACTAATTTCAGCATAGCGGGTTTCATCTGGCTGCCACAGCAAGCGGTCATTGATCGGTATTGCATAGTAGAATGCGATTAACAGTAATAGAAAAAGAAAAGCTAAGCAGGAACGACTCACAACGGCTGCTCCTGTAATTGTTGCTGTCCAACCCAGCCCTCTCGTCCTGCTAGTGTCTGTCGGATAATGGTTGCTGTAGGGAAAGGGGGTTGCTTATTTGCCAAGAGTTCGCCGAGGGGAACAAACTGAATGCCCTCTTCGGCAGCCATCTGTAACAACTGATCAAAGTATTGTGCGGCGACAATGCCCTCCACTTCGGCATGGATAGTGTAAACCGCATCTTGAGCGGTGTAATGTATCGCATCGATCAAGTAGCGATTAAACGCTCTTGCTGATAATGAGCGGCCTACCATTTCGTCCCAAGTGGGTAATGTGACGGGAATTTGCACTGTTCCTCGCTCCGACGAGGATAGGCGAGGATGAAATATTTCATTACCGCGGCAATCACTGTGGTAACGCAGACCTAATGGTTGTTGAAGATCAATCAGGCGTTGATCCGCTCGCCATCCTGGTGCGGCAGAGCAGTCGACAGGGCGACCAATAATACGGCCAAGTTCGTTAAGTCCGAGGCTAAGTTGCTCAATAAGTTGCTGTTCACTCCATGTCTCGATATGCGTTTGCCATGCATGATGATCCCAGGCGTGCAAGCCTATTTCATGTTGTTGTGCTGCGGCTCTAATAATGGACTCGCAGCACTGGCCTATTTTTTTCCCTGGCCAGAAAGTACCCGCGAATAGAATATCCCAACCATACAGTGAGGCGGCACGCGAGCGGATCATTTTCATTAAGAAAGCCGGTTTAATCAGTCGCCAAAGATGTCGGCCCATATTGTCTGGACCAACGCTGAAAAAGAAACTGGCTGTACAGTGATGTCGCGCTAAAGTATCGAGTAACGTGGGTACACCATAGCGTGTACCTCTTAGCGTATCGACATCAATACGCAGGCCAACTTGTCTTATCTTATGCATGGTCATCCGTAAGAGCGATGGAACGTAAGAAGAAATCGAGCGTACGGTCAATGGTTTGAGTGAGAGGGACATTAGGTTGCCAATTGAGATAGCGTTGTGCGTTATCAATACTTGGCTTGCGGTGTTCTACATCCTGGTAGCCTTCACCATAAAATTGACGGCTTTCTATCGATTTAAATCCAGCAAAAGGTGGGAAGTGGTGGCGTAAGGGGTGCCTATCGAAGGAGGTCAACAGCATCTCAGCCAGTTGCTGGATACTGGCTTCGTTATGTGGGTTACCAATATTGATGATCTTACCGTCACAAGCATTATTGGTGTTCTCGATAATACGAAAGAGGGCGTCAATTCCATCGTCGATATCAGTGAAACAACGTTTTTGTTGCCCGCCTTCGATAAGTTTGATTGGTGTGCCTTCGACGAGATTTAAAATTAATTGGGTGATAGCTCGTGAGCTTCCGATACGCGCCGCATCAAGGCTATCTAAGCGTGGTCCCATCCAATTGAACGGCCGGAAAAGCGTAAACTGTAGACCAAATTTCTCACCATAAGCCCAAATCACCCGATCCAGCAGTTGTTTGGATACCGAGTAAATCCACCGCTGTTTATTAATAGGTCCAACAACGAGGGTAGAGTGGTTTTCATTGAACTCATCATCCGTACACATACCGTAAACTTCTGAGGTCGACGGGAAAATAACGCGTTTTTTGTACTTCACACAATCGCGAATAATTTTGAGGTTTTCTTCAAAATCCAGCTCAAAAACCCGTAATGGATTACGGGTATATTCAATCGGAGTCGCTATCGCGACGAGTGGCAAAATAATATCGCACTTCTTGATATGGTACTCGATCCACTCTGAGTGAATACTGATGTCCCCTTCGACAAAGTGAAAGTGTGGTGAGTCAATAAAACGTTCGATTGAGTCTGAACTAATATCAAGTCCATAAACTTCATAGTTACCAGCAGCAAGCAGGCGCTCAGTAAGGTGATTACCGATAAAACCATTCACACCAAGGATAAGTACTTTACTCAGTGTTTTTTTTCTTTGAGTGACATTATTTTGTAGACGAGAACCGACGACTAACCCTAAATGCTCAGCCAGTTGCGCACCCTGCATGTAGAGCCCTTGTGACGCTTGACCGGTAATGATTTCCAAGGCATTTTCTTGGCAGGCAATACGTAACGGTGCTAAGGACAGCACCGTGCCCGGTAAAGCCTGATGCGCAACCTGATAGACTGCGGATTGCCAAATTATAAACGATTGATTACCGACATAACTGAATGCGCCAGGCCAGGGGGAAGTCACTGCTCTGACTAAGTTGTGTAATGTCTTCGCCGGCTGTGACCAATCCAATTTTCCATCCTGTGGGGAACGACGGCGGACATAAGTCGCTTGCGAGTCGTCCTGTGCAGAGGCGATGTAGTTACCCTTAATCAGGGCAGGTAAGGTATCCTGTAACAGTGCTTCAGCGAGGTGACAGAGTTTATGGTGTAGTGTGACGGCTGTATCACTTTCACTAATATCGACCCGACGTTGTGCGATAATCTCCCCGGCGTCGACTTGTTCAATCATGCGATGAAGCGTCATCCCCGTTTCCGACTCACCATTGGCAATGGCCCAATTAAGCGGAGCACAACCTCGATATTTGGGGAGTAAGGAGCCATGAAGATTAAATGCGCCGTGGGGGGCTAAGCCGAGAATTAAAGGACTGATGGGGTATCGATAATAAAATGAAAAAATAATATCAGGACTAAGTTTTTTTATTTTTTCAACCCAGATTGGGTGATTAATATCATCGGGCGCATAGACAGTAATACCTCGTTCTGCGGCTAATTTTGCTACGGAGCGAAAGAAAATATTTTCATTTATATTATCTGTGTGAGTAAATATTGCGGAAATTTTTATTCCCGCATTTAGCAAAGCAATAATCCCTGTGC
>Ga0157364_1005503_pt1 | contig 12901 bp, 7 predicted proteins | sample AttsexASBM2_FD_111476 | JGI IMG/M metagenome (GOLD analysis project Ga0157364, IMG submission 111476) | Fungus gardens microbial communities from leaf cutter ant in Ribeirão Preto, State of São Paulo, Brazil - Atta sexdens ASBM2 | ecosystem: Host-associated > Fungi > Mycelium > Unclassified ... | reverse complement strand
CATCGACAGCCAAGCCGAATATTCATGGAAAAAAACTCATGTTGTGTATTTGGTGGGATCAGCTTGGTGTCATGTATTATGAGTTGCTCAAACCGAACGAGACCATTACTGGGGCTCTCTACCGAACACAATTGATGATTGAGCCGAGCACTCAAGGAAAAACGCGCCCACTACTACTCCAGGCATGACAAAATTATTCTCCTGCATGATAATGCTCGATCATATGTTGCGGCGCCGGTCAAAACCTACTTAGAAACACTCAAATGGGAAATTCTACTCCACCCGCCGTATTCTCCAGACATTGTTCCTTCCGACTACCACTTGTTCCGATCGATGACGCATAGTCTGTCTGAGCAGCAGTTCACATCATATGAAGATATCAAAAATTGTATCGATGATTGGATAGCCTCAAAAAAATGAAGCGTTCTTCCGACACGGTATCCACATGCTACCAGAAAGATGAGAAAAAGTAGTGACTAGCGATGGCCATTATTTTGAATAAAACATTATGTACCATTCTTTCACAATAAATGCTTAATTTTTTATTAAAAACGACGGAATCTTATTTGTATTCCTTAAAAACTGTCAAAATTATTAGAATTGTAAAATAAAGAATTACAATTAATAAAAAGAAAAAATTTAATATAAAATATATTTCGTTAAAATTGTTACATTTTCGTCAACTAATAAAACTTTTGTTAAATTAAATTAATAAATTATAAATCTAAATAAGTTACTACATAAGTCAAGAGAAATTTTTAAACATCGCTGCATAGGTATGATGTAATCTTTCTGTATCTGAAGGTAAATTAAAGCCATTCTTTTGTGTATAAATGCCATTTTCAAAATCAATCTTTTATTAAAAAATTTCTCGCCTAAAATTTGGACGTTCTCCTAATCGAAGTCATGTGAAAATTCAATACGATGTTCACAGAGTGAGTGTTCCAATTTATATGTCTACGATGTTCACATATTCTGTTGGAAAATTTCCTGCATGTTTGTCCCACATAAGATGTCTCGCAATCTTCACAACAAATCTTATAAATTACATTTTTATTATCGAATTTTGGAAAAGCGTCCTTTTGTATTTTTATGAATCTATTTAATTTGTTATCGCTGAAAAACGCTAATTTTATGTTGGTGTCTTTATAAATCAACAAAAATTTCTCTGACGTAGAATTAATATAATAACAGAAACCAAGATACACGATCACTAACCGTATCGTCATTTGGGACATTATTACTAAAAAATTTTTTGTTAAACTAATATTTTAAACGATTATTGATCGTGTCAAAAACAAATTTTACCGGATAGTCATTATTTAATAATGTACAAATTGTTGTATGATAGCAGGTCAACCTAAGTGAGCCTACTGTAGTTTCTTTATTTAATGATTTATTTCACAGCTTTGTTCACAGTTTTACAATTATTTACCGTCCTTTACAGCGCACACTTCGCTGATTTGAGTCCCGTCGCTTGATTTTTCGTGGTAACAACGTCTGGGAGGGATGTGTACCCTGAATCGCCTGTCGATAACGTCTGGGGATGTTCACGCATTCGTCCAAATCTATAACCAAACGACGCAACAACACCTGGGGACTATTGCCCTGAGTTGCAGTGTATTTTTCGAATGATCTGTTACGAACCCGAGAGACAGTCAACTTTCTTAGTTCAGTCTGCTTTTCTTGGCGCGATCTTCCGAAGACTATCTGAGTTTTTCGTCCGATCGAAGTTCTCCCCAATCCATCGAAAGTCCATTCCAATCGCGATTGGTCGATAATGAGATATCGCCAGAGACGAAGAACGAGACATAGTTAATCCACTCGGCGCCGAAGACCGCTCTGACTCATGCGGTCCTCGCATTCCTGCCGTCTCCCAACGATCCGATGTCAGACCAACCGAAACAGCTCGTATGAAGGTTGCGGCAAATGTAATGTTCATAAATCTTTTGATTATACGTTTGTCGTGCACGATGAGTTTGTTCGGAAAGCTCTACATAATACAAATAATGAATTTAATATTGCTAGTGAATTTTTGCTAATGAAATTTTTCTGAGAGTAACATAGTTCTGTCCAATATATCCATTATGACATCTTTTTTATGAGAAATAGGATATAACGATAAATAAGTTCAGGTATCTCTTCTAATAATTTTGACAATTTTTAATTATTATACAATAATTTATTGCGGTTCTTATCTCGATTTGACTTAATAACAATATACATGTGTTTTATTTTTTATAATTGCAAATTTGCCTTAATGTTTACTGTATGATCTCTTACTTCGAGAATAATTCATCTGAATTACACGTCGTCGTACATGGACGTGTGTTCTAAAAATGTGTGATCTTTATATTTGATTTTAATATTCCTACTTTTTAAGTTTTAACATGTTCAACAAAGTTTCAGTGCAATGGTTCATGTTTCGTGATGGTAAGTCATTTAAATTATTTACGCATATATTATTCTAATAATTTAAAAAAAAAATGTCAGATTAACAACGCTGTTTTGCGAGTGACTAAACATTATAGACATGTGAGCTAATTATCATTCTTCTATTACTTATATCATTCTTGCTGAAGAAGACTCAAAAGAGTTGAAACGTTCAAAATAAAGAAAACATCAATCTTTAACATCTGATTATTGATTGTTCACTAAATAATTGCCGTTTATTGTTGTTGACTTTCATTAGCCTATTATATTTATCTTTTTTTATTCTGAATTTAGATATACTTTTACGTTATTCAAATTACAATCAAACACGTTAACATCTCGTGACACGACATTCTTTCGACTGGTCTGCAGAGCAAAGATAATTGCAAAACAAAGATAATTGCAGAGCAAAAATATCGCAGCTTCTCAAGTAGAGGCCGTTTTGATAGCCCATGAATGCTTGTTCATATTCTGTAAAAGATGATACTCGTACAGATCTCACAAGCGAAAACTTATTACTATTAACTCAGATAACCACTTTCCAATGCTCATAGCATTGATAATTTATTGATCACATTTAACGCAACGTAAAGTGTCCGCCACTGCACTTTGAATAATTTAATTTCAGATTCTGTTACAGGATTTTCCACCAAGCAATTGTAATTGTTGCAAGCTCGTATCAAAATCAATTCGTGGCGAACGTTGACGACCACGCGTTTGCAATCCTCGCAAAAGCCCAATAGCATGTTGAACGGCATACAAAAATTAAAATGTCCTTCCTCCATATCGGATTTAAAGTTCTATCCTGTGTTCAAGGCAATCAAAGCTTTGTAGTACGTCATTGACACATAGTTCTTGATGATAATTCTTCGTTTCCATTGCGGTCAATATCTACACCGTTGAGTTCATATCGAATTTCATCAAACATGAACGCCACGCAATTATTTCCAAGCATATTTGACATCTGATCGTTTTTCTTCTTTGTCGTCAATGTTCCTTCGATGTAGGAAATTGTCGCAACGTGTATAAGTCCTACTGCTATATGGGTGTCTTGTCGCCATGTCCAAACGTAGTGTTGGCGTACGGATTGTATGTGTGAGTCTCAATCTTGACGATGCGATCATCAAAGATCGGCTCACGGTAATATTCAGGATATCAGTCATTTTGTATGATGAAACCCAACGACTTTATGAACGTTGGACGTAAGTTTCTTTCCAGGTATCTTTCCAGTAAAAGGTGTATCTCTCGTCTGTTTCGGCTGTTCAATACAAGCATCTCACGTTAGCATCGTCGTACATACAACCTAACTAAGATCTCTTCTCCGTGAAAATCAAGCAATTGACCGTCTTGATCCATCACGCGAATCGTTAGATCTGTAACGTACAACGATCGGAAGGTAAATGATCTGCGTCAGCTTTTCCAATATCTTATGTCCCGGCGATACGCTCGGCGAAAATTTGTGCACCGTATGTACGCATTTTTCGTTGCTGTACGCACCCGCGGTCATGTTGCACTCAATATGTATGATATTCATTAATGATATTTATCGTACGTCCGATTCGTGCCACTGCGGTTCCAGCACGCGATTCTATGAAAATCTCAGCAGCGAGCCAATATTGTGAGGTTTGCAAAATTTATCCAATAGGCGCATTTGATCTCACTTCTTTATCATATCATTGTTATTGGCACGAAAAACCAGAGGGAACTCTTCATTTTCCTTGCCCTTCGCATCATGAGAACATAAAATTTCACGCTTCAGATACTGTTCTATATCGCAGATCGTATAATCTTTCAGGTATGACAATTTCCTCGTATAGCATAGTAAAACTTGTTGTTTGCTGAATTTACATTGGCTAGAGTATAGTACGTTTCAAAGTCAGACAGAGCTCATAATCGCCGTCACCCAAATCTACTGTTGGAAAGTAGCTCACGGCGAGGACGCTATTCTTGCCGGTCAGCGTAAACGTCAACGACTTGTTTCAAACGAACACAATTAAACAGTGCAATGTCGGTTTTTAAATTGCTTGTCAACCGTTCGTAGAAATTTAGACAAAGTTGCCCGCAATTGTTCTGATCGTAACGTTGATAAGGCATGCGATTGTACTTGTTTGCCAGATACCATTCAAGTTTCTTCAATCGCATACGGTTTGCAAATTATTGCAGTTGCACATCGGTAGTTACTCCCTTCGGTATTTTTAACATTTCGACATGTTTTGTTTCTACGCGCGATATTTTATCCACGCTTGTAGAGAGCGAGATAAATGCCGCGGCCTTCCATGGCGCGATTATAACGTTGCAGTTCTTGCAACTGACTTTGTTATCGTTTACTGCCTTGACGACTTCCGCTGCGCCGCCAACCAATGACCTGAGAATGCCGAGCAGCGGTAGAACTGGCAGGACGCCGACGCGTTTCGCTGTCGGAAGAATCCACTTGTTCTTCTTCTTCCTTGTTTTCAAACTCATAAATCAATCTTCGTTAGCCTTCATAGCTGCCCAAACTGCTGTGGTTGTGGCTCGCTCTCTGAGAGTTGAATCTTTCGCGTTTCTGCGCTTTCTCGGCGAGTATATTGTCAGTCACGTGTCAGCGAGATCGTTGCTTTGCGAATACGCTATGTCGTGCTCGCGACACGCAGCATCCAATGAATTAATTCCTTGATCACCTTTAGCCAGTCGCTTTTCCAATCGCGTTTCCGGACCGCAAAACTGATATCTTGGAATATGTAGTTCGAAAGGAACCATGTTTATTACACGATTTAACAAGCCTCTCGACGACATTCGCTGCAATTCTTCATCAAAGGCGCCAGAGCGTCGATATGCGTTTGATTTGGTAAATTGTAATGCTTCAGGCACTGATGGTCGTACCTCTGAATCTGCGCATATATGTTCAAGTAATCTATCCCACAACAGATCTATGCAATTTTCAAATTTTCGCAGCAGTATTTTCGGTATTTCAGTTCTATTGAGATTAAACTGTGCAGATCATCCGACACGATGAAAAACATTTTGATTACTGATCGATTTCGCTCTACACAACTTTATAAATAGGCCTACTCGCGATATCATTTTCAGTATTTTATGGAAAGAGAAAATATGCGGTTCGAGCGCCAATCGCGGGCGATCAAAGTGACGAATCTTGACGGCAAAGTGCAAACCGATAAAGAGACGCTCAAGCATGACGACATGCTACATGCATGGGACGACATGCGGACCTCGACTGCTTCTATCTCTGTCAGACGTACGCAAAGATACCGAAGCACCTTATACGCGACAATGCAAATCTGTTGATCTTATTCAAACAGGATGGTATCAATCTGAAACGCGTGTACAACGATCATGTGAATACCGATATGTCTTACGAGGATTTCTGCGATTTATATCTAAATGTTAGCAGCAAGAGTATGGATTTCTAGTAATTGACAAGGACAGTGCGCTTATCGATGGGCGATACAGAAAAGGATTTAATGACTTTACAATACCGTGATCAGTTGATCTTAATACGTTGATATGAACAACAGCAAGAGAAAGATCGTAAAAAGATAGCTAAAGAGATTGCGAAAACGAGCAATTCGATTCGCAAAAAGTACGCGCTTTGAAGACTAAAATGGAGGAGAATATCGTATTGGAGAGACACTTCAAATCTATTATCGACCCGCTGAAACAAATTGTTGTTGAAAACACTGTTGAATTTTCCAAGGATCCTATTATGACTGAAACATTCTTTTCGAGAAAATGAGGAACCAAAACCTAAAAGAAAACGACCGAATGCTTTGTACGACAATCTTATACAGGTTTCCATGCCTGTGAAATGTTGAATCAATGTTGAATCAATCGAAAACCGTACCATCCACTTTGAACGAAGTATCTGAAATAATACAACTGCGTGATTTATCGTATGACCACGTTCCCATTATCGAAGAAATTTTCGAGGTTGCAGATGAATCGCTTGTAACATCTATTCGATACATGCTTCAAACATCCGAGAGACAAGAAAAGCTGTATGCAAACTATGGTCCGTTGGGATAGAAAAATCTGAAAGCGGTCCTGAGCGGTAAGAAATCTGTCAACATAGACATCGTGTATGGATTATTATTTATTTTAACGACAAGGGAACGATGTTTGGTGACAAACGTATCACCTACAAAAACGACGATATAATTATAGATGGAAAAAGATATAATGGAATCGTCGGACTTGTACGAGTTAATTTTCATGAAATTTCCCAACGAAAAATCTGTACGGATGATGACATACAGACCTACAGGAGCATTCTGCTGACAACAAATGCTCACCGGCGCGTACATAGCCCGAGTAATCAAGTAATGGGCAGTAAGATATATAAGTATAAGAACATAATAGCGGCATTGGTTGTGATAAAAAAGTTGGAAATAAACAAAAGGGTGGATTTACCGCATACGATACCAAACGACAAGATGGATATATCCATTGGGATGATTCCAACGAAATTGTGGATCGTTTGCTCGCGCCAGGCGAGTCACAAAGTTACGACGAGAGATTCTGTCGATTATCGAGGCCTTCATTACGGAATACGTAGAATAATGGTTGATGTTGTGCTTCTTCAAAAGTTTCTGCATATCCGAGTAAAATTCCTTTCCTCTGTCAGTATGCAAATTTTTCGGACATCTTCCATCGTCTCGAATTATCTTTCGATCGCCTCGTTCTCGCTTTTAGCTTTGAGCGGTTCGACCCGTGCGTGCTTAGCTAACCCCGTATATCTCGTTGAAAAGGGTTACACAAGAAGGGGAACAAGGTTTACGTGAAATGGTTGGGATTTGACAATTCGCACAATTCGTGGATAAAGACAATGTGTCATAAAAAACGTATATTTATTATAAAAATATAAATATGTATTAAATATGTATTATGAATATCATATACATGTTGTACTTACATATTATATATATTATGTTATATATACATATTTACTATATTTTACATATTATATATAGCATATATATTATATACAAATTAAACATACTATACAATACAAATATGTTTTATTTACATCGGTAATGCCCCCATGGCAGCGTATCGGTGGAACCTAGCACGATATACCGCTTATCATCGTGCGGACTTAGAGCGATTTTTGTTTCTGATATCGTGTAATATACCTCGTGCAATTTGGATTTTATGCATGATTGCGTCATTTCGATTGCATCATTCAAGCACCGCATGTAATCCTCGAATTATAGACAGATCGCTACAAAATTGCTCTTGATGCCCTTTGCCTTCTTTATATCGTTTTTTTCCTTCTAAATCCAAAAGCATTTTCGCTCTGAGCCCAACGAATTTAATCATAATCATGAAAGATGATAGCACTGCTGTTATCATCTTTCAAGACTAGGAACTTTTTTATTCGTGAGCAAAATGCCATACACGTTGTCGCTCGAGTAATCGCTCGTGTCAAATCTACTTATATTGCGTTTCATAATATCGTCATATTCTATATGATATGTAAGGTCTATCAGTATCGGTATACATAATTTTGCATTTTTCGCGAAACAACGGTGCCATGTACTCGTGGTGAAATTCGTAACAAACACGTCTTGAATATGTCGAAAATACACATACCCACGTATATATCGGTTTGTCAAACTTCATCTTGAGCTTACGCAGTTCTATAGCAACCAGATTCTCCGAAAAGACGCTACGGCTGTGGAAATTTTGTTTCGCGATCATTGCCTCAGCACCATATTTACCATCCCATTGTGTTAATAACTTTACATCGACACTTTACATCGCGTATGTTCTCCATAGTTTTGCCAAATACTGCGTTATTCATAAGTTTGTATAAATTTTTTTCAAAATCATTTTTTAAAAAAAAGTTCTAAATTTTGTGTTTAGTTTTATATAATCGCCATGAAGAATTGCAGTATAGCGGTGAACTTTTGTAATACACGGAGACCGTGAGTACACTGTTGCAGATTATGTATGACGTAACGTTGTTTATCGCATAATGTTACGAGGAGCTTATCATCGCGCTTGCCAGGTGGTTTCTCGCGTGTTTCTCGGGCAGAATGATAGGTCAGTGCGCATCATGAAGATGTTGCGGGTACTTCGCGTCCACCTTGAGAAAATAGCTGGCTTATTACCGAATTTAACGCGATGGTCATAAAATCAAAATTTTGTACGTCGTCGACCTATCCGGCGTAAGGCAACCTTTGATACATTGCCCAGCCATATAGATTGTTGACGTCATAATACATTATGACGGTTTCGATGGATTGTACGGTATGTATTTGTTATTGGCTCGCGCGTACTTGTTCGAATATTGAGACTAATACTCAGACTACCATATACCGCGCTCGATAAACATGACCATGTCAATGTCTGTGAGCAGTTCAAATCTTACGTCAGTATGTTTTAACATGGCGTCCTACGTGAAGCTCGGTAAGATGTAATAATACACGGATTGAGTCTATAACTCGCGACGCAATTGTCGCGGAAATTTTCAAAAATGTCGATCAACAACAATACGTCCGTTTTTAGATATAAGTCGCTATATTCGCCGAGTGTCCGGATGGAGAACCGTTGCCACGTTGATGGCGTGCACGTAAGCATTCTCAGATATCCTGTGTTGTCTGTCAATGAACTGTAAAACGACTCGCGAGGTGGTAAACACAATTCATCCAACTTTTCGACATAGTTAATGTACTCGTACAGAAAGACATCCTTTCGTGTCAAAAGATTAAAAGTTTCTTCTGATAAATTACAAAATTCGTGTTGCAGTATCCGTAGCTTATCTTTACTGAGAAAGTCAATTTGTCCAAACTAGAAATCTATATGAATCTATATGAATCTATAAACTGTAATTTTACACAATTTTTTTTATTAATTTTTGGTACTATCAACATATTTAGTAAACGAGATATATTTTTCTTTAATTATCGGTAAAAGATCAACACGGCCTTCGTACGCGGTGACAATTTTCTTAATGACGAAAATGCGCGTCGTAACCTGATATGTTATAGAAAACAGGTATGCAATGCGAATCCCTATAATTTAGATTACAAATTGAATGCGCGGGGCCTCTGTATCACCTGGTTAAGTGACAGTGATCGCGTATCGTCAGGTGCAAACGGTTTCTTGCACACGAGGCAGTGCGTGGCGCTGTTATATTTTTACCAATTGTTTCACGTGAAATCCGTCATGGATACGTTAGCCGAAATTATAGACTATAACTATGCGCCAAATTTCTGAGTTCTTTCGTGAATCACGCTACACAGTCCTTATTACGGCGAAAACGATAACCCGACAGTGAGCTGTCGTACGAGCAGTGCACGTAGTATCCGATACTAAACACGTTGTAATGATGATACGTGTAGCTGATTCAGGATTCCCATCCATCTTTTCCAATGCATACTGTAGGTCGGCGTAAACAATGAATGGAACGTGTTCCTTCTAGCAATGGTTGTCTCAGTCACTTATTGTCCTCGCTCGGTAATTTGATCGCACAATCGTTTAGTTTTCCACAATCCTCATTGTGGATTTTCAATTTAGCGCTCGAGCTAAAGTAGTGGAAGCATCTGAAAAAAGTATTATATTATATATTTTATTATTATTATTATTATTATTATTATTATTATTATTATTATTATTATTATTATTATTATTATTATTATTATTATTATTATTATTACGTACCTATCGCAAAAATATTTTCAGTTCTTATTTCTAGAAATCTGCGATCTCATAAGGCGGGATCTTGATCAGCGCAAAATGTCTCGCGTTGTCTTTCTCCATGTACAAGAGATTTACGTGCTTGCTTCTCTTTGGGTCAATAGTCATATCGGCATAATCCCCTTCTCATTGGTGTAGACGTTGATGGAAATGTCATTCAAAGTTTCAAATTTCTTAATTTGACTCAACGTCATTGGAAATTCAATGCCCGCGAGATTTAGAACCGATGTATAATGCGGATACGAGGATTCCCATTTCACATGTTTTTGAGCCAGATGTAGAGCGGCAACAACAGACATGCGAAATACGCATTGTCCACAATTTGCATGTTGATTACCGCTCTCTGCGGCATGATTTCTCGCGAAAGTTTAATATGACATCCCACGCACAGAGAATTGTGCTTGTTCACCGTTAGTATATGCGATAATGCCCATCCGCACTATCGCGTTCCTAAAACTCTTCTAGCGATGATAAGGTAGGCTCGATGACACGCGATACGTACCACTCGCGCAAATCGGTTGATATAGTTCCGGGTAGCGATATTTTTGTTCGCGCGTTTATCACCCGCTATGAATTCACCATTAAAAACAGTATTTACTTTTATAGAACAGTAATTATTTACCGTAACAGTATTTATTTTATATCATGCATTACACTATGCACAATTTCGCTCGCGTTCATCCTCTTCGAGGAATTGGCGAGACTCGATATGTTTAGAGTTTATCACCGCGCCTGTCAGAATACAGCTTTCGATGACGCGCCAACGGAATCTGTCTATCCGACACTCACATGCACGAATCTTCCACGCATAGATTCCTTCAGACTCTTGAGCCGCGCGATACATGAGATCAGTGATTGTCTATTACCGATTGATAATCGTAGAAGTTTGATACGGCTCTGCTCCTCCAATGATTCTATAAATTCACATTGCTGTTCCCACGCGCTGTACTTTTCTCTTGTATTAAGCAGGATAGCTTGCTCAAATCGTGCTCCAATTGCTCGTGTTGTCAATTGCGCTATTGAATTGATTAATGATTATTTGATTAAATCTTGTTATTTTTATATTCATTATGTGCGCTATTTTTATTAATGATAGCAGATATCTCATATCCTGAAAAAAATCTTAAATTATACTAACAAAGCAGCTATACTTTGATGAAATTGCAAATGTTGCATTTTGCAGGCGTTATATCAAATTACATTGATGATGTCATCGCCAAAACATGTTAATATCCTTGAAAAATTTCTTATATTACGCTGACAAGGTCATATTGAATCTTGCAAATTTACTGACATTGCAATTTGCGGTGTCACATTATATTAATGTCATTACCGAATATCTCTAAAAATCTTTTGTAATTCTTTACAAAAAATTGTTGAAGGGGATAAGATTTAAATAAAGATTGGAGCGGTGATACTGTATCAGACAGATAGATTCGTTTTGCAGTGATCTCCAGCGCTATGGATTCATATATTCAACATGAGTCGAGCAAGTAAGTATTTCAATTATATTTGTTTGTGAAGATTTTTTTCTCTATATATTGCTTATTTTTGTTCTTCTCCATTACAGCATATCTTCCCATACCATTTTGACAAGACTGTGAGCGTTGATACCGACGGTTTATAAATTTTTGAAGATTGGAATTGTTGTGGATCAACCCTTCATATAGAAATTGCAGTTAGCGATTCCCGAGACAACTGCATCATCCTGCCGCGTGCTACGTGGACAGCGAGAAAAACGCGATATCCAGCGATTGATGCAGCTATCTATGTCATCGAAAGTAATGATACTGAACCTTGTCATTGAACTTATTAAAATACGTGATGACAATGTGAAATTATCTTTAAGTGAAAAGTGTTTATATATGAAACCGTTGACTATACTTTTTATGCTTGAACTCGAACAATGTGTTGAGCACATATATTTCGATTTGTGTCAATATACTAATATTATAAGCGATAAATTTAAATATTTTGTGACACATTTACATTAAAATTGTATAAATAACAATAGCGATGCTATAAATACTTTGCGTAGGATAAAAATTCATATATTGAATGCGAATTGATAGTATATGATGTGGATAATATTGTATATATAACCCATTACATAAAAAATAAATGTCTAAAATAAAAATATCTCTGTGTCCACAATTAATCGTTTCTTTTTCGCGGCGTCATATTACGCGCGATATCATTGCGCGCCACTGTATCATAGTCTTTCGTATCTCGCTTTCTAAAGTATTAATAATAATAATAATAACTATAATTCAGTAGAATAAAAATATTTCGGTTTGAATAATCGCATGTAATAAATGTTGAAGAAAAACTTACATAAAAAGAAGACGCTTGAAAGATAATAAATGTATGGTAAGTATAGCGCATGATCGGGACCACGCCTGAGAGGACCGGCGGTGGCAGACTGCGTCCGAAGACGGATCGCGCCCGGAGGCGGAGGGATCGCGCCTGTAAGGACCGGCGCACAATGGGATAAGATAGCTACTTTTTTTCCAAACTTAATATCTCTACCATTAAGAATGTGCAATAAATAATTATGTCTTTTTAAAAAAATTACTATATAATTTTTATATATACACACGCGCGCGCGCGCATTCACATATATACATATTAATTATATAAATATTAATTATATAAATATTTGTTACAAAAAATGCAATCGTGTAATAAAAGAACGTGTGTGTGTGTGTGTGTGTGTGTGTGTGTGTGTGTGTGTGTGTGTGTGTGTGTGTGTGTGTGTGTGTGTGTGTGT
>Ga0157364_1005500_pt1 | contig 12906 bp, 6 predicted proteins | sample AttsexASBM2_FD_111476 | JGI IMG/M metagenome (GOLD analysis project Ga0157364, IMG submission 111476) | Fungus gardens microbial communities from leaf cutter ant in Ribeirão Preto, State of São Paulo, Brazil - Atta sexdens ASBM2 | ecosystem: Host-associated > Fungi > Mycelium > Unclassified ... | reverse complement strand
CTGTTAGAAAGATGAATATTATCGTTATTAATACATAATGACTACCTTTTAACGAATGAAGACATATTTGTGTGTAAGATAATACGTGTGCAAAGAGCGGACAGCTAACAATAAATGTACACTCGCGCAACCAATCGCGAGAATTATATCCTAACAAACTAAATAATTAACGGCGATTCGCGTCAATCGCATATTATACTCAACGTCATCGAGTATCCGGAAAAAGGTATTTCAGATAGCTCGTATTTTTGTATTGAGCACATAAAAATGATCTCTATTCCTGTCATCCGACTATGGAAGTTATGCGAAAAATGACTCGAGTCACTTTCGCTCGCGAAATGCGAAACTGTTCGTATTGTAATACGTTTAAAATACCAAAAATATAAATTTTACAGAGAGAAACAAAGTATTCCATGAATTTTGTAAAAAGAATTTATTTTTAAAGATCGACCATTAAAACATGGACAATTAATATAAATTTGAATTGATAAAGGATTCTCGTATCCTTTTTTTCTTTCTCTTTCTCCCTCTCTCTCTCTCTCCTTCTTCCTCTCATCCTTGTCTATTTAATTACACTTTTAAAAGAACTTCAGTTATACATACGTAAAGCGTTCATTTTGTATTGTACGCGTTTAGGAACACAATTTCATTTCTTTTATTCACAATACGTCATCAAATATAAAAAGGAACATCGAAGGGCTTTCTCTTCGCAAAAAATCATTTGCTCCGTTTCTCGAAGTCTCTTCATATGAATGTTTAACCCGTGGTTGAACACGGTGACTGTAAACAGTTAGTTTAGTTATATATTCTAGTTATATTACAGCGAATCAGGATTTTAGGTTCAATATTTACAGGATTATTTAACATACCGGGATGAAAACGCTTTTTCTAAATTAAGCCGCTGCAAATGAGCAACGAAACCTCATTCCCGCTCAATTTCAACTTTCAGTGTCGATAATTAAAAAGTTGCTGGTGATAACGATCGGACCAGACTCAATCCCTTCAGACAGATTCAATCCCCAATTGAGAAAGAATTTCATATTTGGACATTTCATACAAAGCGCGGATAAAAAATTTAATTAATCACGAGGCGCAGGGACTTCAAATTAAATCTTCACAAAGAAAAAGAGATCAATTGCGGATCATACACAGTGCCTTTTAAAAATATAAAATAAAAAGGAAATTTAGTTTTATGAAATGGAATATGAATGGAACTATTATTTATACTGTATCAAAAATAAATTAATTAAAGGATATTAGAGGACTTCAGTTTTACAAAAATTAAATATTCAGTATTGAACTCGGGAATTATTTATAAAATTTCTGTGTTCGTTATGCTCTTGTATTACTGATAAATTGTACTGAACGTGCAATATATTTGTTTCATTCTGCTTAATAACTTAAAAATCTTTTTTAATGTTTTTCATTTATTTCAACATAAAAACAAAATAATTTAAATGAACAGATATAATTATATAAAATTAATCGAACGATTTAAAAATTACAAAAATTTGTCGTAACATGATTACAATATCGATTACAATATTCCTATCTCTTTTCTCTCTCTCTCTCTCTCTCTCTCTCTCTCTCTCTCTCTCTTTCTTTCAATTTATTTAAATTCACCCACTAATCCCTGTAATTTTTGAATTTTTGATAAAATTTATTGTAATTTTGGTGAATGTCTATATTGAAAAAACAATACGAGTACAGATATAGGAATAAAAAGGAAAGAACAAAATAGAATTTATTTGAATTCCTTCTCTCGCGAATATATATTGGAGATTCACAATTTCGTAGAGTGAATTCCTCTCGTTTCGTCTATTTTTCGCCTGGTCGCGCCAATTTACAAAAATTTCCGTGTAACAAAGTGATAAAAGTGATGTTTAAAATCAATGTAATTTTCATGAATCCGATTTCGCGTGTCACAGATACGGAAAAAACGAATTTCACGAGGGGAAATACTATTATTGTACCTATCATCATGAACGAATCATAGAGATTGCTCTCTCGATATTACACCGATATTTCCTCCCCCCCCCTCTTTCTCTAAAGCGACAAAATAACGCGGTCGACATGATTTCGATTTGGCAGATAATAAACGGGCGAGGTCGACACTGATTCACCGAAGCCTCTGGCTGGCTGGCTCAGCATGTTTGCGAAATCCAGAGGCAGCAGCACAACGCCGTGCGATTTGCTTCCCGATCCGATACGCAACACGTACGAGATCGGCAAGCAGTCCGCCACAGCCGGACCGGAAAATGTCTGGCGCATATACGATGGCTATCGGAAAAAGGACAGGATGGTAATTTGTCGTTGATCGTAAAACTCCTCCAAGAGATACAAGAAATGAGAAAATCAAAATGATTTTATACTTCGACATCTTGAAAGTCAAATTGATGACGTTTATTGACATTTGATTATAAAGACATTTTGATTTTTTGTTGAGCTCTTATGGCTTTCTTATAAACCGTTTGCTCATGTTTTTTAAAATATGTACATATATATATATACACTTCACTGAATTATTTAAGCGTTTAAAGATCCAGCTTTGACCAGTATATATCCAGAGAAAGATTTCTTCGAGAATTTAAAGAAATGTTTCTTTGCTATACGGTTAAAAAAATTTTTTAAATTTCTTTGATTTAAACATTATTGTTTTAAATCAAAGAAAATTTATTTGATTTGAATATAATTTCTTTAAATCAAATAAATTTTATTTGATTTAAAAAAATAATGTTTGAATCAAAGAAATGATGTTCACAAATCAAAGAAATTTTTTTCTTTAACCGTGTAGGAAAGAAACATTTCTTTAAATCAAAGAAATCTTTTCTCTGGGTGTAGACTTCTAGTTTATCAATTGTATTCTCACACCTAAAATAAGATTCTTACTGCTCATGTTTTTTCTATTTTCTTAACATCAAAATGATCTCAAGTAGTAAGGTGTTGTCTATTTGACGTTATTAATTAGACATTTTTATGTGAAGAATGACTAATTAATGATGAATCCGATCTGTTTAATCATCGTAAAAATGACGTGGATTTCTTATAATTATGTAACGTCGTATAAACATTATTTTCACTGACATTGTTATTAATGCATAAATAAATAACGTTATTAATTGATCACTAATAATGTCACTAGTACATCGTCAATTGATCATCTGACGTTAATAAGTATGACGTTGTAAATACCTCGTAGGCTGTATTTCGAAATTAATTACCAGTACTGAAAATCTATAGTGCACGTAAATCACATATAAATTTTCAGCGCTGGTAATAAATTTGGAACACAGTCCTCAAATGGATATAAATAAATAACGTCATTATTTTAAAAAGATGACGTCATTATTACATCTTAAATAAGTAATATAAGGTCAATAATTTAAAATAACTAGCTATTGACGTCAAAAAAATGATTTGGGATATCGATGGATGATTCAATGATTCCAATCGTCGTGATTTAGTTTTCTATTTTTTTAACGGAGCTACTTTAACGATATCCGGATAGTAAAATAAAAAGAGAGATGATCGAATCGCGGATTAGATTTGAATTGATCGGATTTGGAAAGTCACTTTTGGAGGGATTCAAATGCGAGAATGAGGTATAATTCATTCTTGAATCTATCTGATATGTAAATGCATGGAAAGAATAGCTTTATAGAAGAAGTATCTAAAAATTTAACTAGATAGAGATCAGAAAAAATAATTGTTTTGAACTTTGAAGGAGCAAGTCTCAGGCTCGTCTTGATGAATTAAGCTGTAATATTCACGAAACACTCTAATAAAGGTTTTAGATACGGAGATATTTCGTGAAATGCAGCTCCTGTATAAAAAATATCTATGAAAACCTCAAAAGCACTTTTTAGACCATCCAACCAAAATAATGTAGAACATTCAAGCTGTTAGAATATCAAATTTTTTGTAGCATCACTCATTAGTTTCCTACATAATTACTTTGGTAATTCAAAGAAATTTTTTCAGGAAATATTTTCAGATCTGCACGGGTATCTAGTTAAATTTTTAGATATTTCAGCAAAATCTCCTTTTATATTTAGGCTGGTATTTGAGAGAAAAGTGTTTAATATTTGAGATTATAATTGCATGGTAAAATAATATGGTTAGTAGTTTCATTTGTATGATTAATATTACTGTAATGCTAGTATAATAATAATAATAATCTTATATGTATAATGTTCTCTCAAATATGAAAAAATTATACTGTAATTTATAATAATTTCAATATTAATATAATAAAAATATATTAATATATTAATTAAGACGTAAACAAAATAAATGTTTTTATTTAGTAAATGCAATTGCAATTATAGTGAATACAATTATTTTTTAACATTCGCTTACTATTTATGAGGTAATATAATAAATAAAAGATACGTTTTAAAAAAAAATTGACTATATTTGCTTGGCAAATATATGCATAAATATATTATTTTATAAGATGACTATAAATTACATTTAAATTCTGATAATTGCAATCATTTCTTTCTCTCAGTGCAAGAGAGTGTTTAAATTCCAAGTTTACGATTCGTAGAGCGCGATAGCGGATAGAAGATGAACGAAAGCATTTATTCGCTCGCAGGAGGTCTCGATCTTTCTATTCGACAAACGATCCGTGGAGAAGCTACACAAGCCAAAACGCCGAGAAACGGTCACGGACATCCTACGCGCGGGAGCTGCTCAAATGGAGCGGTACTCACATCCAAAGCTTCTTCAGGTTCGTGTATACGCAAGGTATTCGCGGCATGTGAATTCACTCGAGATATTTCGATCAATGCGCATTATATCGCAATTCGAGCGTTTTCGCGAGCCACTCCGTAGATCGATCACGCGCTATATTTGACCGGCGATGTAGGCGTACAAAGTGGAGGAGTGCGCGGACACGTTGGCCTTCGCGTCGGAGCCAGTCCTTGCCAGCTTAGCGAATGTCCTGGCGTACAAGGAGCAGTTGGCAAATACGATCGCGGCGCAATCCTCGGGGCCGATGGGTAAGCAGAACCACCCGCCGACCACCAGCCATCGTTCGACCTTTGTCAAGGAGTACGAGCTGCTCGAACTGGAGGTCAAGTACGGGCTTCTACAGGTAAGAGAGCGCGACGTTGACAAAAGAGGGATCACCGACAATACATTTCTGGGGGCAATAGCTTCTCTAATTGGGCTTTGAAAACATTTAATAATTTTTCATCTCTCTCTGTAAAAATTACAAAATTCAAATTCGTGCCTCGACAAAAATTTTGCGAAAAATGTTTAAGAAGACTCAGCATAGTAAAAGATATTTTTTATTTGTAATATAAAAAATTAAAAAATCGGTTCACTCACACAAGGTTTTGTTGAAAACTTCATATTGATGATTGATTAATAAATTCGAGTAATGAATTTAACATAATACGATTATGTTATTTAAATAGTTTGTTAAATTGATATTCAACATTTATATAGTGTCAAAATGATTTATGAATAAGTGAACAAATAACATAAAAACAATGTGCTTTAAAACCTAAACTCTAAAATAAGAAAATAAATAAAAATAGATATGTGTTAATTTTTTTGAAAAAAATATGCTTTCCAATAGTTTGCTTACAAATTGTGTTAGTGCTACATTTTTGTATTAATTTTTTTTACATAATGTTTGTATTACTTTCTAAAATATTCATTTCTTGTATTAAATTAATACAAAAATTTCAGTGGATCGTTTGGGACCCGATGATTAACGTGAAAAAAGATAATTGTTACTATCTTCTTTGTTACGTATATCTCGATTTTCGGAAACCTCTCTTGTTTGTCTATGTACTTACTCTCGCGGACTTTGCGACCTCAAATCCGGGGCACTGATAATGGAGTTCGTCCATTAGCAGTTAAGTCATATAAAACAAGAGTACGGAGAGAAGAGGAACAAAGTGATGTGTTTTTAAGCGCTTATACTCGTGTTATTACAATATCGTCATTGTGCTTTTTTTTACATACCCTTTCTATCTCTTCTTTTTCTAATAGACACGCGATCGAAGGTTTCCATAAAATTACCTTGTGTTATTACATTGTAACGATGCAGCGTGTGCAGCACGAAATTAGGTATAGGCAATACCTATATAATAGCAAATAGAGGAGAGGCAATTTCGATTACGAGTACGCATGTATGACCGTGACATTGTGCGTAAGCACGGAATCGTAGCGCGTAGATGCGATAACGGGGTTGCGGAAAATTAAGTCGAATCCGAGCGCATGCGTGCAATAACGAAAGGTAAAAGGGAGAGAAAAAGAGAGAGAGAGAGAGAGAGAGAGAGAGAGAGAGGGAGAGGGTGATCAAAGTGAATTTTTCTCAAAAACGAATTCCCGATTGTAACCATGCGAAATCAACTTCAATGCCGCGCTTCGATGTAGTTCACATAATAGAATGTATTACGAGGGAGCGTAATAGAATGTCTAATGCCGTCAACCCTCTCAAACTACGAGTTAGACTTGTGCCACTCTCTAATAGCGATCGCGTTCAGTAATTCAGTTTAATGATTCGAATTTGCAATTATATCTTTCACGAAGAGTAATTTTATATTTATTCGTTACGGAAACAAAAATTCGAAATGTAAAAAAAGGGCTAATTATTAGATTATATACTTTTTACTTTTAAAAATTATTTGAAGCATAATGATTAAAGGAACAACGAAAAGTATATGATGTTATTAACAATAATATTGGAATAAAAAAGCGAGAGTTCGGTCCACATAGTCAGATTTATGAATTTTTTGCTTACATTTTGCAGATCACGGAAGCCCTATTATTTCTTCATGGCAACTGTAAATTTCTTCATAGAAACGTTTGCCCGACGAGCATCATTATCACAAAAAGAGGCACGTGGAAGTTATCGGGGTTCGAGTTTATCGGTGAGTCTAATCTCGTCATCCTTCGTACTAAGGATAGCGAAACTAATCGAAGTTTATCCATTTTTAGTAAGTATCAGCCACTTTTTATCAATTAAAACATTACTTACTCATGAAATTATCGAAAGGCAAATACTATGAAGTATAATTCATCGATAAATGAATTTATAATGACAAAATTATATTAGCAAATTTGAAGAATTAGGAGTCATTAAATCTTGAAATTATTTCCTTGTGCACATTGCGGCTTGGTGTACTAATACATTATACAGTAGAAATAAAATCGATGAAAGGTAAATGACGTATCGGTTAGACGTGATATCGAAGGCTAAAAAAGACAGATGCGCGATACCTTTTACGCTACAGTTTTAGTCAGAATATATTTCGCTTGTTAGAGGGTGCCAAGGAAATACCGATAACCGTGCAATCATGGACGAAGCACATGCCGAAAATGACTCAGCCGAATCTCGATTATATAGGTGAGACATCGTAAAGATTGTCGTTAACGCACACCCACGCTGGGAAAGCCGCTTTTAATATCTAATACTACATGTTTTACGAGCCTTACAAGTTTGATAAAAAGAATCAGATTTATCTTTCGTTAACGTTTAACACGTTAAATGCATTCTCGATCTCTCGTATGAAAAGAAGCTACTCTCTGTCTATAAATAGAAATGGTTTTTCTATAAACGGACATTTTGTATAAATATATTTTTACAGAGATCTCTTTAGTGTGATAGAAATAAGCAAATCAATCTCTCTGTACAATCGGAAGATGTAAATCTGTATTTTGAGCATACATTTATTAATATTTAACTCGGTTTGATTTTCATCCCGTGTTTCCCTTCTCGATTACATAAAGCAATTTCGTATTTAACATTAAACGTGGAACGAAAATAGAAATCTAATTATACAGTCGTCACAATAACACAACGTGAACTCTGTTTTATAATCAAAACATTCAATAAACTCCGATCAAATGTAAAATGTAAAGCGAGTTTGTTCTATGTGTTAAAAAAATAGACTTGCTTACACGTGTAAGAAAAAAAAGAAATAAATTCGGTAGCGTCAACGGGATCGGATTTATGCAAGAAACTTCATTAATTCCGAACTTTAGCGATAAAACGGGCTACTGCTTTCCATCCGGCAGCTTCAATCGAGTCATAGCGCGCTCTCCGAAAATTACTGGGATAGCTTTCCGCACGTGGCGATGCGATACGATTTCCTATTTGCATTGTTGATGATTCTTCTCGATCACCTAGGTCGACTGGAGATTTGTTTGTAATGGCCGCGCAACATGTTACAGCACCAGAGGTGCAGCAGAAAAAGCTCGGGAGCTTCTCCAGCGACATGTACAGCCTAGGGATGACGATATGCGCGATTTATAATCAGGGTCGGCCACTCATACAGGCGAATCACAGCTGCTCGGATTATCTCAAGCAACTCGAGACCGTAAGTTAATCTGTTCGCGAGACGCAGACGAGACGATATTCCCTTTGAAAGCACGCGAAGAAATCATAGGATGATCTTTAAAAGTATTTAACTCTCGAGAGACACGGAATCTCTCTTCGCCTTCCCATCGCTCTGATCTTCGTAAATAAACTTTGTTCCTTTCAGTTGCACTTCCCAAGTTGTCAGTTCACGGAAAGAACTTTTGCTGAAGTATCAAAAAATTGAGCTAGATACAGATCTGAAAATAATCTTGTTCGTTCATAAAATAATTATATAGGATATGTTTAAACGTTACTTAAGGAATACACCAGTTAAGTTAAGAGAAAGTTAAAATAACCTTATTTTGACGTCATGAAAGTTAAAATGGTGATTTTTTTCTTATAAAATTTGAATGTTTATTGACGTTAAGAGTCGAAATAAAGAATAATTATAATTTCTTGTATGATGGCAATGCTGCAAAAAGTTTTAATATTCTAGCAATCAGTTTAAAACGTTCTTTATTTTGATGATTATCTAGCTGAATTTTTAGATACTTTAGCAAAACTGTTCTTTCCTGTTCTTTTTTATCGTTATGTAAATGGCACTTCGAAAATCGCAATTCCGCCGAATGTTTGATCGAAAAGTAAAAGAGAAAAGTAAGAAAGTAATGCTGAAAAGAGACGTTAGATTGTCACTTTCTATCACTAGCTTGACGATCAAGTTGCCGTTCTTTTGCCACTGATACCGATACCACTTCGGGAAGCTGTGACGCGACTTTTGCACAAGGACCCCAAGCAGAGACCGACTGCGCAAGTTTTAACCATGATCAAGTTCTTTCAAGACCCATTCGTGCACGCTCTGCAATTTCTCGACGTCAGCAAGATGAAGGACGTGCATCAGAAGGAGCACTTTTATACAACGACTTTGAGAGAACTTCTGCCGTATATGCCAAAGGTACACGCGAATCATGTCATGACGTTATATGTACATTCAGGATGGACTTGGAGTGAATTAGAATCCCGAAGAATTGGAACGAAGAATTGGCTATCTAAAGGCTAGCTTGAATCTTGATATAAATCATAATGTATGCATATCCCTTTGAGATGCTTATCGAAGATGCCTCACAATTCTTCTCATTTTATAATAATGATAATCCGCTTTTTGCTAATTATTCTACTATAATCTCTCACAGTTCATTTTCTGCATTTTAATGCACCGAGAACATCCTTTCCGTAATTCCGAGCGAATCCAATAGATTTCCGATAGATTATTATAGATGTAAAGAAGAAATGTTAAAACATTTAGTGGAGCAAATGAGATCTTCGACAGAATAATGCAATGAGTTTTCCATGATAAGCAAAAGTTGATTGATTATGCTCTTTTTTTTTTTTGATACCTTTGAACACCTAATTTTATTGGAACCATGTTAAAACAATTTCTTTTAAATTCAATTCAAGAACATTTTAATAAGTATAATTCATATAAATTAATTTTTTTTTCAAAATTTTAACACACGCATTATTATGTAAATCTGATGCCAGATGACGTCAATAGAATTGAATAACTTCAACGGACAATGTCTTCGAATTGATGATTGACATTACGATATCTGAAGAGGTTAATATGTTTAGCATTATTTTACAATATGCTAGATCGCCCCATGTTTACACTATGATCCAAATTCCAATTCATCTAATCGTACATGCTTCCGCGAAATGTCGCGTGTCACACAAACGTTCTCTGTTTGCAGAAACTCTGGTATCAGCACATCTGGACGTATCTTCACGCGGAGCTGCAGACGCAGGAAGTGCTGTCAGCCGTGCTGCAGCCTATGCTGTACATTGTCCAAAGCAGCACGAAGGAGGAATACGAACGGATTGTGTTTCCCACGCTTAAGTACGTATTACATACAGAACGAGAGACGCGGAAATGAGCGCGAGACCGCGCGAAATAGGCACGTCTCATCTCAACCTCTCTTCCGTTTCTCTCTCTCTCTCTCTCTCTCTCTCTCTTTCCTTCGCTCCCGCAGACCTCTCTTCGCCAATCGAAAGTCGATTCAGGGAACCGTCACCCTACTGGAAAATCTGCACATCATCCTAGAGAAGACGCCCCAGGAATATGAACACGAGGTGCTCTCGATGCTGTACACGTCCTTTGAAAATTCGACCATTCAAGTACGGGTGAGTAAACTCAGGAAAAAAGGAAAACACTACTGTGATTTCACTATTCGTGAAATAAATAGCAATTCAATAATTGCAGAAACGAAATTCTAATGTTTGAAAAATTATATTTCCATTTTTCGAATATCTTACTGTCTTATTGAATCTAATTTTTAGCAAAAGATTAATAGGGCTCTTAAATTAAAAAAATAATAATTAAAAAGAGGGCTAAACGCAGATTTCGGTACGTAAAATAAATTAATCATTTATTAAAGGTACATAAATTCGGAAATTTCAGTAAGTTCAACATTTTACATATAGTAAAATTAAATTTACGCTCTTAACTTGGATCGATCTTCAAAATTGAATTGATGAATCAATCACAGCTGGTTGATAAATTGAATAAATTATGAATAGATAACGGGCAAGTGAAGAAGAGAAAACCGAAACATTTTTAATTCATTTATTTTACGCATCGAGATTCGATTCTTATTAACCTTTCTTTTTAATAATTGTCTTCAAATTTTTGATATGTATTCTTAATTTAATATACATTTCTTGTAAATTCTATTTTAATTCATTGACACTTTTTTATGATATTCAGAATTTTCGTAGTGATAATATTTTTGATCTACGTATATCTAAATAATAATAGTTCATGAATATGCAAGATCACATAAATATGCAAAGTCATCGAAAAATTTTGTCGCATCAACAATTCATTCGTTTATCAGACGGCCGCGTTCGTGGCCGTGGCACACGTGACGAATTATCTCGAAGATGACGCCATACGCAATGTGGTGCTGCCGAAACTACTAGACGCCTTCGAAAATAATTTGACGAATGCTCGGGTGCTCATGGATGTGGTTCCATGCATCCTAAGTCGCCTTGAGAAGCAGAAGATCATCGATTGCATTCTTCCGCTGCTCTGTAAAATCAAGCTGCAAGAACCCGAGATCGTCGTGCGGGTTGTAAGTAAGTGGAAGTAAAGGCGAATACACGTGGATTTACGCGCGCATTTAATAGAAATCATACCCCGACGATCAATTGTTGCTTTACCAGCTAAACAATGTTAACTATAATCATATTAAATTATATATTAACTATAATAATATTAAATGTTCACTATAATTGAAATAAAAATTAAAAGTGAAAAGTTTTCAAAATTAAATTAAAGCACTTGAATTAAATCAGCACTTAGAAGATATTTCAAAATGCGATTTTATCTTTCTATTTTTATCTGTTGAGACAAGCAATTAAAAAAATTTCCTACGCGGAAAGAACAGTTTTTGCTGAAATATTTAAAAATTTAATTCACTTTTATTATATTTATATATTCTAAATAAAGAAATTTTATCTCCAATAAAAAATGCTAATAAAAAACTAGTGTTGTGACACATGCCCTTTAGTCAATTAATTAAAAATTTAATTTTAGATACGCTAAAAATAATTTTATTTGATCTATCAAAATAGTTAAGCAGAATGCTTAAATTATTCTTAAAATGTCAAAGTTTTACCAGCATCATCAATGTTTAAAAGTTTTTTAATAATTATTTTGATGGTCCAGCAAAATTATTTTTAGATCTAGCTCAATTTTTAATTACGTCGGTTAGTAAAACCGTTCTTTTCGAATATATTTCAATATATTCGCCTCTAGATTGTGACATTTGAAATGTTCAAGTAACTACAATATAATCTCAAAAACTTTTTAGTCCAATATTCTTATTGGCTGTCAGTAAGAGGATAAATATTAGGTACCGTTTTAATACATAATGTAATACGATTCGAGATAAAAAAATAAAGAAAATGAAAAAAGGAAAAACGAGGATTATAATCCCATATGGGGATTATATATCCCATAAGGATAGATAATATAGATTATTATATAGATAATAATATAGAATATTCATTTTAAAAAGAAAGAAACGAATCAAATGCTAGACACGTATTTAATTTTTTATTCTCATTTCTTTCGCGTATTTCAGATATTTACAGGGTGATGCTAACCGACAAGAAATATGGGTTATCAGTGAATTGGATGGCGACGCATGCAATGCCTTCTCTATTACCGCAAACTGTGAACCCGAAGCTGAATCTCGAGCAATTCATATTGCTCCTTGAGGTACTGCAGGATATGCTGAATAACATTGAGAGGCAAGTTTCAATTAGAGCTAAGATCGAACGAAGTAATATATTCGGTAAACGGAAGTGCGGAATAATGATTCCCTGATGGCTCATAATTAATAATCATTGTGAAAATAAATGAATGATTATATGCGGTAATGGCACGTAAAATCATTGAAGAATTTTTCAACTCGTAAAATATTGATGAATTGTTTACGTATATATCCATTCGGAAGTCAATGTAAAATTTATAGGAAAGATATATCTAATCTTTTACATCATAATTAATTCTTGTTTCCGATAAT
>Ga0157364_1005499_pt1 | contig 12906 bp, 4 predicted proteins | sample AttsexASBM2_FD_111476 | JGI IMG/M metagenome (GOLD analysis project Ga0157364, IMG submission 111476) | Fungus gardens microbial communities from leaf cutter ant in Ribeirão Preto, State of São Paulo, Brazil - Atta sexdens ASBM2 | ecosystem: Host-associated > Fungi > Mycelium > Unclassified ... | reverse complement strand
TATTCAACACTCAAGAATGAAGAAAACAGCCAAGTCTGTTGCTGGAAGTTTCAAGAGAAAAGTAAGGCGGGTGTTCAACCGATTTATATATATATATATATATATATATGAATTATAATAGATTATATATAAATATATATTGTATAAATATATATATATATATATATGCATAATACAATGAAGAATTTACATATACATATATATTATACAAGAGAATTACATAATACATACAATATGTTATATACGTATAATTATATAATGTATTATACATAATTGTATACATTTTATATAACTTTATAGTTACATATAACTTAAATAAAACATTTTTACCAAGATCTTTCAACTATCCGAAGCATTCAATATAGAAAATATTAAAAGAAGATCTTGTTTTGTTGAATTTTATTCCATGCATAATTTTATTTTATCGGCAAGTATAATAATGTAAAGTACAAAGTGAAATAATGGCTGCGTTCAGCAGAGAAAACTAATTAGTGATTCTTTAATATGATATTGGTTCTTGCCTTTAGTTCGTTGGATCTAAGTGTAGAAATCAATCATATTAAAGACTCACTAAGCGCTAATTTATTAGTTTTCTTTGCTGAACGCAGCTATTATTATTCCTGACCAGTAGCAAAAAAAAATCTTTGAGAAGAGTGAATGAATAAAGAACGTGAATCATTCGTACGAATCATCTGTTTGATTATTAGTGAACCGACCATTCATCTCGTGCAGGATATAACTACTGTAATGAAACTTATATGATCATTTTCTTCGGAAACTGTTGTCCATGATTAAACTTCGAAAGCAATTCTCCTATACTGTGTTCTGCAAATTGCTAAGATGAAAAATAAAAGCTCACGCAGAAAGGACAATTTTACTGAAGTATGTATAAAAATTTAGCTAGATACAAATCTGAAAATAATTAGACCATCAAAATTATGTAGAATATCAAACTGATTGCTAAAATATTAAAACTTTTTGCAACATTGATCATGCTTGAGGTTTCTGCATAATTATTTTGATAATAAAATATAAAATTATTTTCAAATCTAGCTAAACCTGTAGATACTTCAGCAAAATCATTCTTTCCATGCGCGCAAGAAAAAATAATTTATTAAATTACCATATTAATTAAAACTAATTTTTAAATTATTATATATTTTTTAACAATCATTTCTTGATACACAGTAAATGTATACATTAGAAATTCATGTAACGTTAAAGCAGACTTGTTCCCACGTGACATTTACAAGAGGTAGAGAAAGAAATATCCCAAACTCTGGAAGGTATATACGGATAGCGTGTCTAACGATACACCAGACATCAACGTACTTTAATCGATTGCGGATCGACATCCGCGTTCTTATACATTACAAACAAAGTAGGCGCACATTACATCGCGGATGCGGTAATGTTGCCATTACAATTTCAGATCCGCAGCATCCGCACGGTGCAGGCGTGCATATATGCATGCGCGTACGCACATCGTGCATTTTCTCTCAACATTGCCCACGTCTACTAGTGTCTAAGTCTTCTCTCATAAGAGCGTAAGAGCGAAAAATTCATCTCTCGACGAAGCAATCGTGATTTTGCAATGACTCGTCGTGCACGAATACGTATGGATGCAGCTGTATGCTGGCGCAAGAAACTGTGCGTCGCATCGACACTAGAAAGTTCGCAGTTTGTAGAAAAAGTGGATATCACGCCGCCCGATCGGTCCGATGTGGGAAAGCTTACTACAATATGTGCAAATGTTTCTAATAAATTTCTCCTTAACGGCTTAACGCAATTCTACAATGATTATTTGCCCATATGTAACACCAAAATATCACAAAAATGCTTGTACATTATCACAGATTTTATTTGAACTTTTTCTATATATTACACTGAAAAAAAAAATATTATTGATTGAATATGGCGTGGCTGTTTAGAAGTTTTGAGTACACTGAAAGAAAAGATTAGCTGTTGCAATAACTTAGATAATAAAATATGACGTAGTATTCTTAATTGACTGCAACAGCCAACTTTTGGTTGCGTTAGTCTATTGAAATCATATATTAACATCGCAGACAGGTTAACGCAACCGAAAAAAATTGATCGCAGTAGCCAATTAAAAATGTTGTGCTATATTTTACTATCTAAATTGCTGCAGCAGCCAATAATTTTTTTTAATGCATTCGAAACTTCTGATGTTACAGTCAAAGATTATCGAATAAGGATTCCTTGGCGGCATTATAAGTATCTACTATTAGATACTATTAGAGCATAACGTATGATTCTCGTAAACATAAAACCAGTAGCCACAACGTAGCCTACATACCGATCTATTATTATTATGCGCCATGGCTTTCTTCAAGCAGTATCAGATATATTATGTAGAGAAATGAAATGAGAGACGAATAATGTTAATTATTATCTCAATAACAAAACTTGTCACACGTACACATACACGCATACACACACACACACACGCGCGCGCGCGCATGCAACAGGCACACAATGATCGTGTAAGAATTCTATAAAAAAATATTTTCAGACAGCATTAATATGTGCGAAGGAATTTGCGTACGTGACTTTTCAAACGTATTGCCAAACATCGAGAATACTAAAACAGAACATTCCGTTATGATTAATAAATCGATAATTTAGTTTTGTTCAATGGAATAAGATTAAATTATGTAAATAGTAATAATGTTTTTAAAAATAAAAATTTCATAAATAGAAACAAAACTCAACTCCAGAAATAAATTGTCAATATTTATAATCAAAATTATTAATATTATGTAAAAAATTTATTTATATGTATTATACACATTTATTGCATAATATGTAATTTTATATATGTAATTTAAAATAACATGTAAACAAAATATGTATATATATTTTTTTAACTTATATATATGTAAATTAACAAATTCGCTTGCAAGGAAAAATTGTTTTTCAATAGTTCCGAAAATTTAATTCGCGTAACTGACTACTTACACTGTTATTCTTAACAACATTTGCTTATGAAATTCTCCTATTCGTTGTAGACGTTTATAAGACCGCGCAATGCTTTCCAGCATAATTTTGCGCAATAAATTATGCTAGGTAATAATTATTGATACTGTGTGTGTGCAATAAAGAAAAAGGAATAGAGTCATTGCATGCATACATTTCACATGCACACTTGACATCGAACTCTCCCCGTAATTCTTAAGTACAATCGAAAACAATTCCTTTTGCTTGCCTATCATGCATAACGCGAATATCATATCAACCTTCTTACCTCATTTGGCGATAAAATGGAGAAAAAGAGAGAATACAATTGTAAAAATAGCATTATATCAAATTTAACTGTTTTTCAATGCATATTTTATGTTTATATACTACTATGACAGAAAAACTTTTTTTCTTATAATTAACTGTGATTTTAAAATATTTTTACTTAAAAAAGAAATGTTTAATCCTTTTTATGTTTTAATGTATACTATAAGCTATAAGCTAGATAAAATTGTAATATTAATTTTAATGCTAATTAAAAATCAGTTATGGATTATATTATCTATTTATGACTGGATAATATCTTTATCACTGAAGAAAAAAATTGCTGCAGTGCCACATTTCAATTATTTCTCTTAATCGGTTTTTTAAAACTGCTACCTATATTACCACAGTAAAATTAAGCTCATTTAATTTCTGAAATAAATTCTTGAATTTTTTACCAATACATTTTTGTCGATTTTCACGAGCAATATGAACCTTGTTTACTACGACCGCTGAACATTTGAAGAATTTAAACGAGGACACAATTGTAAAAGTATAAAGAATTTTTATCTAGCAAGACTTCTTGTATATACAGAATATACACTTCCTGTAACTTCCTATAAGCTTTTTATTTACTGAAGATAGTTGATTGTAAACTAAAACCTTTGGGATTTTAAATTTGTTAACACTAGTTTTAAATATTAAAATTTAATTGTACACATAGACTTATTGCACCATTATTAATACTTATTCAAATTTTGAATTCTCTGAGCCTTGAGGTACTTTATTTACCGCAGTACAGTAATCATTAAAAAAAAAATCTTTGCAATATATTATTAATCTTTCTTAAATACGTCAAAATGTTGAAATAATATTTCAATATATATTTTAAATACATTTATTTCAGATTGTGACCGATTACTTTCGAAATTGCACTAACACAATCAAACTGAATTAATGATAATCTTACAAATTAAATTTAATCATCGATTTGATTGCTACTAACATCTTAAAATTGCAAAGAACTTATTGCAAAAAAATGTTATCACAGCTGGGATCATACTCGGATTCCTCGAATTCCGTATGGAAATTCTTCGATTACCAAGCCATATATATTGAAATATATTGGATTTTTATTCATAACTTTTTTATAAGTCTGAGCAAATAATCAAAAATCTAAATTATAATATGTTTCTATAAGTTTCTATCTTTGAAAATAAAATACACAAGAATGCAGATAATCCCTGCAGATAATAAATATATGCAGATATATACAAAATAATAAAAAAAAATGCTATCAGGAATTATATTAGGTGTGGGAAAAAGTTCGTTTTTTTAATGCCATCCAACGGGAAAAACGCCACGAACTTTTTCCCACACCTAATATATATCCATACTAATAAAAGGTTCAACGATTCGCTAACATTTTTGAGACGCTTCCAACAGTTTAAAAGAAATTAAAAGGTATAAATATTCATCTTTTCCAACTACAATTTGCAATAAAAAAATTGAAAAAGAATGTTTTAAATAAAAAATTAAAGTCACCTTAAATTTCTTAAATAGCATTTTATATAATTATTTTCATAACATTGTAGGAATCTTTAAGACGTATATAGGAAATATTATTTTTATTGATGTTTTATTAATTTAATTAATACACATAAACATAAACATAAATATCTTCAATAAAGAAAAATTGTAACTTTCTTATCTAAGCAAATGTTCAAATTGCTTGCCTCCTTCTGCAACACAAAGTTCTGCTTTTTTTTTATCAAATTACTAATAATAATTTTTATATTATTAATAATTTTTATATTATTTAGATCTAAAGTTGTATAAACTATAATTATATATATTGTATATATTTGGGAGATATTTAAAAGAGGTCATCTGAATAACTTGTGTTTAATATATTTATAGATTATAATATAATTATAGAAGAAAAAATATCAAACAAAAGTTGCATAGTTTTAAAAGGGACGTATTTTGATCATATTTTCTTTCTTCTAGGTAGAGGCGCTAAAAAGATATGAAGGTTACTCCACTTTTTTAAACAGAATTTTTAGACGATTTTTTTTTACACAATATGGTTCCTTTAATTATTATGTACATAAAAGTAGTGATATCAAGATAGTGATATCAAAAAATCAAGTTTACGAGAGTTTATTTAATATTTTGCCAATATGACAGAATAAAGTATAAAACAGCAGAATAATTAGAGGAACTATATTGTGTGAAAAAATCATACAATTTCGTTTAAAGTGGAAGTAACCTTTATATCTTTTTAGCGCCTCCTTAAAAGAAAGACAACTGAAATATGTCCCCCTTAAAATCATACAACTTTTGTTTGGCACTTTTCTTTCTATTGTTAAAAACAAGCGGTTATTTAAATAACCTGTTTTAAATGCCTCACCCTGTATACATCCTTTTTTTGAAGATCTAGAGTTAGGGTGATCAGATCTAATCTAAATAAATTAGGACATTCCTGATTGAAAAGTAATACAAAAGTAGAATACTAAGGCCCGATTGCATCAACATTATTTTGATTTTAAGCGAGGCTAAATTTTTTTTATCTTTTCTTCTCTCACTCAAAAAAGTGATCTTGTAATTATAGCGAAAAATGATCTAAGTACGAAAAATAACTAAAATAGATAGATTTCTAGCAAGTACTGCGATATTGGATATGTATTGTATGTATGCACGTAATTATATAGATGATAGAGATAGACTTTAGATTTGTGCTATAAATTCTATGCGTATGATACATAATTTTCTATCAGATATAAAAAACAGCAATTCTAATTGGAGCAGCAAAATATTTTTTTGCGTGATTTCGGCTTTAAAGAGAGAAAATGAGAGTTTTTTAAGCCTCTTAAAGTCAAAGTACGTTGGTGCAATCGGGTCTAAGACTCAAAAGTAAGACAAAAAGAGGATATTTTATGTTAAATTGTAGTACAAAATAAATAGTATTTGAATAGTATATTTGAATTTAAAAATAGAAAAAAAGAACATGCATTTAACAATCCTAAGAATGATAAAAACATGTATTTAGTACAAAAACCGATTTTAATATAATAATACCTAATAATACCTAATAATTTTCAAATATTTTATCACAGATACATAATAATTATCTAATGATTAGTTTCTCTACTTAAATGTCAAACAGAAGCGTACAGAAAATAATCTATCCGTTTAATATGAATATTTGTCTTTGTATTACAAGATAGAAACTATTAAAAAATCACTTAGTTGTTTCTATTCGCATGTACAAAATACTACAATTAGTAGATATTTTGCTTAAAAAAAATGCATAGAATATCTAAAAATACTAAAAATACTAAAAATAATAAATATATTTAAAATACAGATAGAGACCAGATAGTTTTACGGTAGTTAATATATGCTAATATATGTTACATAGTCATTTATAAACGGATGTTTTTAAATGGTGTCTTATACAAGCAATGCTGACAAGATGTGAATTTCATACTGATAATCGCTGGTAACATTCTTAATTATATTAGATACATATATAATTCTTATTATAATATATTGCGAACACAAAATTGTGCTCATTCGAACGTAAACATTTTTACCTGCAAATTTACGTGCTCATAAAGCGTATAGAGATTCGATTTTCGCATGTTGTATCCACATCTAATGATTTCTATTGTAAATTCTAAATAAAATTATTATGTATATCATGTATAATAAACTGAATCATAATGTAATAAGATATGGTGAAATGTTCTCGCGAATGCGCTGCAGAAGAGTGAATTTAGATCCAAATTTGATTGGCTGTTCCAATATGCTGCTGCTATTATAAGCAGAAAAGTGCATTTGGACCCAATTGATTGTTATGCTATCACCATTATGCGCAACGTTTTTTACCTTATCTATTATATCATGGGCTTAATAATCGGTCCCCTTGTTCTCTTTCAAAATACTAAAAAGCATATATCCTGAATACGCTAAAAATCAAGTTGGACATCTCCAAATGCTTTAAAAAGTAGAATACATATAGGAAAAAAATAGGATGACTGTTCATCCTTAATCGTAATCTTAATATCTTAAATATTATTTAGCTTATAAATTTATAACTACTATTTAAAATAATATTACAAGTTTAATATTAAATATTAATAAAATCATATACATTAAATTCATCTTAAAAACCCCTACAATATTATTTTAAAAATTGTATAATATTATTTAAAAAATCAAGATTACTTTAACTTTTTATTTAAAAAAATGTTTTAACCAATAATATAAATTGTAAAATAATGCAATTTATTTATTCAATAATGTAATTTTTTTATTGCAAGTTGTACTTAAAAAATTACAGGAAAAATATAAATATTCATCTCCCAATTTTTTTTAGTTATTGAAAGCGTACCAAAAATCGAACCATTATGTTAAATAATCTATAAATTAGAACATAATGACAAAAATTATAATGTAAACGAAAGTTGCATATATAAATTGTTTACTAATACAAAATTAATATAATCAAGCAATTATTTTCAATCTAAAAAACTCATAAATTACACATGTTAACATGGCAAGACTTTATCAACAGTTAATTACAATACTATCGAATGGAAATATTATTTTTTGACCAAACAGTTATTATGGTCTGATACTTCTTTGGATTCTTCGCTAATGAGTTTAGTCAGGTCAAGAAATGAATTGATTGATAAAAATTAATTGATATTATTCTCAGTATACATAAGATAGACTGAAATATGTGGACATCTAACCTAATATCAAGTTCGTGAATTTATGAATCCTCTACGATTTATGCATCCGGTTACGTTCATATTTAATACTCGATTGTAGAAAGTAAATGCGCCTGATTTGATAATTAACACACCACTTTATATGATAGCGTTAATATAATTCGAAATGTAAATGAACTCAATTTTGTTTTATCATACGTATATATGCAATGCAAACAATTTCATTATATTATTGATAAAAAAGCAATTTGAAAAATAATAAAAATTGATAAGTAAATATTTATAGTTTATCGATGTCGCATAGTAAATAAATAATCTAAAATTTAATATTATTCAAAAAGTAATTGATGTATATGATTTGTAGAATGTAAATCATCAGACGTCAAAAACTGCATAAATTATTCAAAGAACTTTGATATCAAATTGTTTAATTATCTATGCTTCAAAGAATCTGCCTGCGCAAGAACGACTTTAAAAAACTTTAAAAAAACTAAATCAAGATGTAAAATGAAGTATACAACAACAGAAATATAAAATCAATTTTTTGCATCAATATAATGTGTTTTGTTATTTGTTCTTTATACTTTTAAAAGTATTTTAATATGAGGAAATACATTTATCTTAATACAAAGAAAAAAAAAGAAACAAATCCAATAAGCGAATACTATTTTGTAATATGGTGATAAAATGGAATCGCATATATTATTAGAGACGCAGTTGAATTGTAAACCCTTTCACATTTTTCTCTAATGATATCTCAACTAAGATTACAGTTCCCGACCTTCATCTTGATTCGCTCAAAAGTATCATGTGACCATTTTTTTTTTAAGCCTTCTTATTAGAATGTCCAATGTACTGAACTAATGCTCTATGACATCCGGTCCCATTGCACCTGTTATATATAGTATATTGTTATATATTAACTATATAGTCACGCAAATCCCATATAAGATACAATGTTTCTGAAATGTTATAAGGAAAAATAATACAACATTCATTACAATTTATACAACATTAGAAATATTGTGTGCTTACAGAGTCATATGTCCAGATGTTTTTGCAAAATCTCCTCAAAATCCGTATAGGAAGCATACAATTTTCAAATTTATTTAAAGAATAGGTAAGATGTTTAGCAAAAAATGTATTTGTAAATTTATTTTTATTGAAAAAAGATAAAATAAAAATATATTGTATTATATATTATATAATTTATTTAGACTACTTTTATATTCTTAGTTCAATTAAACAATTATATGTAAGTATTATCGACAATGATTGCCAGAAAAGAGTTCTTCCAACAATATAATTTGCTACATGCGTTCTTGTTTCGAGAAAACACTTGATCATCGTCGATAACAAAAGAAAAAAAATATTGACAAGTATCATGAGACTGCAATCATAGCTTTAATTACTTGATTACTTGTCTTATCACAAACTATCGGCTTTGCTCTCTTCTCAGAAACGCTTCCTGTTTTTACCTGTTGTTATTCGCTTAATAACTATGCTAACGAACTCTTTTTACCGATATGAGGAAGCGACCGAGCTAGCAGTTCTAGGATCAAGTATGCAACACGTTGTTTTTATCTTGTGTAGGCCAAGGAAACTAATTCCATTTAAATTGATTTGTTATAAATTAAAATGATCTCTTTTCTCATTAATATTCGTCTTATCGATTCGCTATATATAATCATAATATTAATGATAGTGCCTCAAGATGTTTTTTTTTATTCTCTTTCTTTGTTTGTCTTTTTTACTAAATTTAATAATAGCTTTATTATTATCACTTTATTATTTTATATTGAATTTATAAAATAATTTATAAAAAAAAGGATATAGATAGAATTAGATAAAATATATAATTATTAAAATATTATTTACACATATAAAAATTTTAATGATATTGCAGAAATCTAACAGAAACTTATTATCACAAAAAATAATTGCAATTTTTGTAAGACAAAACCAAGAAAAAATATTTTATATATTCATAAGTATATTATTTAAATTATAATTTTATTAATCTGAATAAAAATGTTAATAAAAATTTAGAGGAGAAGATGGTATTATGGCCAGTGTATATATTGTGATCTTCCTTAATATCTTCGCTATTATACAGCGAATCCTTTTTACTTTAATTTTAGCTTTAATTACATCTACTTTTTCATTTATCTCAAACTTGCGTATTATCACACAAATATATGTATTTTTTAGTGTTGTTTGCTATTTAATATTTTATTTGACTATATAATATTTTGAGTTAAAGTAAATTTGAGTTATGTAAATTTAAACAATAGCATGGCATTTTGCTAATGTGGCACTCTATTGATTACTATTGACTTCTTTTTTGAGATTTTCATATCAAAATAATTATTTGATAATCGATTGTAGCTCTACAATGTAATCTATAATTTATATTACGTGTATTATTTTTAGTACTGAGATTTTTAGTGAGCAGTTTATATGTAGAAGTTATGTGAACGTAGGGTAACTGTCCCTATTAATGTGTCTTTTAGCCAATTTGCTTATTATTGAATTAATTATTAAATATTGTAGCTTTTATTTCTGCTTGCAATCAATATCGGTTTTTCAACTATTTTTTTTCTTATAATATTTCTTTAATCTAAAAAATGTTAATAATACTTTATAATGCTTTTGACAAAAATAGAAAACATGTTTTTGTTCTTATTAGTGAATTCTTTAAGCGGTACCCTGTTAATGTGCCCCCAATTTGTTTGCTTATCCACATTTGACTCATTTTAACATATAGTTACTAAAACAGGTGATAAATTTAATTTGGCTAATTGCCAAATCTGATCTTGTTAAAAAGTTAAATGGCTAATAGCTTCGGCAACACACTCTTTTTTAAACACTACGAGTGTCGGCAAAGCACGGGCTGACTTTTTCTCATTTTTTTCGTTAACTATATTTTCAAATTGTATAACTTATATGGTTATATCCAAAAAGAATTGCGTCTAGCCTATAAATTTCGTCGTAGTAGCGGCTCCACTTATTGAAAAAGTGCTAAACCAAAATGCACACAATTATCTACTGCGCATAATTACCCCACTTTCTTCCCTCCAGGGAACATCCCAAAGATGTCCGTTTATTATATCCTTGGAACATGATCCTAAGGATATCCCCAAGATAAAGTGTGCTATTAGATTATAGATAATTAAAGAAGTAACAACTCATAATTCATAAATTTGTATTCATATATTTCTATGCAAAATTAGCTAAAAGTAAATTCCACAAATGTGAAAATAAAATGAATTACGATCTTCTTTATCAAATTCATAATTTAAATAAAGCATATATTACTGATAATATTAGAATTAAAATTATTTCACATATTTGTAGGATTCCCTAAAATAGTTTTATTTATATTTCCTCTTTTTTATTTTTTGTAGTATCATTTTAATAAAATTGGAGTGCAACGTTAACTTAATTGGCATACTTATCTATAAGACAAGCTAACCTTAGTTATTATATATTGTCGTATTACTGTATCAAATAGATTTATCGGTGCTGAAGGCATTCTTGTATTTACAGGAAAATCTTCTAAAAAAAATTGTCGTTACATGTTTGCATCTTGCAGAGCAACATACAGAGCTTTCCAACAAGAGCGACATTGTAATCCCTATTAACTTGAACGCCCCAACATCACAAATCAAGTTGGGACACGATGAAAAATTTAGTACTTTTGTTGCTAATTTATTTTTCTTTTTCTGCTAAAATATTGAAGTAACAAAATAGTTCTAAAGCAACAAATTAGTAGCAAAATAGAGCACTAAATTTTTAAATTTTTACCATGTCCCAATTTGATTTGCGATAGTGGGGAGTCCAAGTTAATATACAGTGATCATTTCATCTTTGTTTAACATTGGCAACTATAAGGATGTTATGATTCATTGTGGTTTACACTATCATCTGTGTCTCTTGTTGGAAAGCTCCCAAATAAATCAACAAAAACTATTTTACATCGAAATAAAAGATCTCTAGATTTTTTCATTATATTAATTCATCTCATATATATTATATATTAATTTATAAATATTTTGTATAAATAGTTTTAGTTGATTAGGCCTATTTTATCAGACACTATGTTTGCTTATCTCATGAAAAAGTTAATTATTGCAAAATTTCAAATATTATAAAATCTGCTATGTCATCTGATAGAAAAACATTTTCTAGTTTATATTCATATTTCCAAAGTTTTATTTGTATCTTTTGTTTAGAAATATGATTCAAAAACAAAGTGATATAACGATATACATTAGCCTTCTTTTATTACATACAAGAAATTACTTCCGTCTTACGGAACAATTATATGACTTTTAATTCTCTAAGGTAGTAAATTTCTATTATGTAATTATTCCTTATCTTACATCATTCTTTGTATATTATATTCAGCTACAGATATTAAGTCTTTTAGAATCTTAGACTTTAAGTTTTTTAGAGAATCAAGTTTTTTGAAATCTCGACATAATTCTACATAAAACTTTATTTTATTATTAATCTCGATCGTTTATACATTAATCAGAATTTAAAAAACTTTAAATTCTGAATTGCTCGAATATGGGGAATATCTACGTTGACTACGGAAATTTTCGTGTTGGTTTTGTCTTTATTAACATTATTAATGCATCAAAAATTTTATGATGTAATAATCGTTCATTTTGAGTAGTTCTTCTATTTATTATCTTATGATTTTGTAATTGCTTAATGATTACGTTATACATAACACGTCATGAAGACGCGAGGACATTCATGGTGTCGATTCGAAAAGTATGCATGTCAAGAGAGTGGGCCATTTACTGGTAATAGACCATGAACAAGGTCAATTTCACTATATTTGTACAATTCTTGGACTTTAAAACTAATCATCATTCATTATATATACACGTATAACATCTAATAC
>Ga0157364_1005498_pt1 | contig 12909 bp, 5 predicted proteins | sample AttsexASBM2_FD_111476 | JGI IMG/M metagenome (GOLD analysis project Ga0157364, IMG submission 111476) | Fungus gardens microbial communities from leaf cutter ant in Ribeirão Preto, State of São Paulo, Brazil - Atta sexdens ASBM2 | ecosystem: Host-associated > Fungi > Mycelium > Unclassified ... | reverse complement strand
TAATTATCTTTAACAAAGACTATAGGATAGCAAGTAGGTATCTTAAAATATATCTATTACAAATTTTAGAAAAACTCATTATTAAGTACTCAAAACAAAACTTAATTTTTTTTTTAAGAATATTATAAAATTGATCAAATTCATAACATTCAAAAATTGAAACGATTTTATATAATAAGCAAAGTGGATTTGTTTTAATTTAATAATCTTGATTGAAGTATTAAATTTATCAGAATTCAGAATATTTTAAATACATTTAATACTTGTTGATAAATTTATATGAATTTTTAAAACACTTGAAACAAATAACTATTACTTGTATTTAGGTTGTATTTTTCTGTGTGAAGAGATAAAGTGTCCGTATACTTCTTGTATCACATCCAACTATTCGTTGATAGCAGTTCAGCGAAACCATACTCGATCTATTCATATTAAATCTACGATATCAAATCTACAATTTGCATGTCTAATCTTCTCTAATTGATCGATCAGAGAGAAGGTAAAAAATTGGATAAAAAGGAAAAATTGCTAGTTCAATCCTCACTATATCAAAACTGGACAGCATTTTTGCTCCCAATCGTATCATAGATTTTGTTTATCATTTTGTATTTACATCTAACGTACCTACATACAAAACGTCGCATAGTAAAAATTCTCGGTATAATCTCTTATATTTACATACACGGTCATTTAAGAGAACGCAGTCGCCATCCTCGAAATTTTATTTCAATTATTAAGTTAATGTTTAATATGATTTCTCTTTCAAAAAATAACTCAGAAAGGAGAAATGTTGCAAAAATAAAATTTTTGCAATTATAAGAGTATCTTATTAAACAAATATAAATCAATTTCTTAAACAAATTGGATAATTTGTATCTAAATTAAAACCTATAGATTTATTATTTTAATTTCTCTCAATCACGCAGATAGGATAAAATCACGTTGGAGAGAGGAAGAATAGAGAGGAATGGTGCTGTTTGCTTAAAGACCGAAAAGTTTGTAATTATATCATATATATATAACTTCTGATTTAGGCAAATTCCCGTTTGAATAGGCTATCTGATCGTTGAATGAATACACTGGCGTCGTTTTAGCTTTATGCCTGAATTAGTTACTCTCGGATCGAATATATCGCATGCAAATATTCTTACATCGTAACAATTGAATAAAAAAAATAGTCAAAATTATTTTCAATTAATTAATTATTGAATTTACTATTAAATTTACTTAAACTTAGTGTATATCTTTTAATAATTTAATCCTTTATTATTCTTAAGTGGTTACAAATATTTAGTTCGAAATCACAAATGCCTAGTACGATTTAAATTTAGGCTTTCCAAACGAATTACTTAATTTCATATAAAAAAAACAAAAATGACGTCGAGTGTACATCCAACTGATCACGTGATCTCTGCCTCCTAAACAGAGTGCGGAAGTTCGTTACAATGATCAATCTTTTCCTAATTGAGCGAGCTGAAATTTGTTCAGGTTCATCAATCAATCGAGTGACGCAAATAAAAAAATTCAAAGAGAAAATATATATCTATATTCTAGTGTCTTAAACAGAAAATTAATAATTTTGAAATGGACTAATAAAAACTAATTCACCGCAATTGTTTTTAGCGTATAATCTTTAATTGATCTTCTCTGCTTTTTTAGAATTTCTTTCAATCTTTTTTTTTCTCGATCACGAAAACTTTGTTATGTTGGCTTCCATTGTTATAAATTTTTTAAAAATCAACTCAATTCAGAATTCATTTTGGTAGATTTGGTCCTTATCTTTCGAATGATTACTCTTAATAAACTGTAAAAAAAAGATCACGAAATTCAACTCAAATGAGGTAAACCAACTCAATCTCAGAGTTAAATATGGCAAACTAACTGTCAGGTTGCGTCAAGAAATATTTTAACATTCCTTTAATATCTTTTTTGTATTAAATAAACATTGAATTAATTTTTATAAAATATTTATAAAGTTGATTAAATTATTAATAAATTATTAATAAATTGGTAGTAAATGAACATAATTGTATTGTCAATAAAAATACTTTATGAACACGAAGAAATAAATCTATAGCAGAACAGACTGATTTTAACATTTGACTGGACTATTCTATAAAGTAACGAGAACTCAATAAATTGTTGAGTAATAATTTTGAGATAATCTCTTCTTTGTCTTCGAGTGAAATAGATTTAATAATTTCTAATAGGGCAATTCATTCAATTTATTTGATCCCGTTACTTTGTAATTTAATTAATCATTGAAATTTTCTATCATATAGATCGATTGATTAGTATCCTGAAAAAAATGTTTGTCGCCATGATGTGGCAAAGTGCACGAAAATGGTTAATAGTTTAATCTTAAAAATGTTTTTTTTTCTCAACTACATGAACAATGTTGACACATGACACTCAGCAACGATTTTCGGAAAGACTTCAACGTTTCACAATTTAAAGAAAGTTTAGACGAAATAGCAGTCTACTTCGATACTCTAATATAAACAATAATTTATTGCGAAGCTTTTTTAATTATTAATAGACTGATTATTTATATCATTGACGTGTATCGGCAGTGGTTTCATGGAGATGAGATAATACCATTATTTCTAATATATGTAAAATATATGTAAAAATATATGTAAAAATTTATTAATAAACTTTGTAAATCAATTGAAGGCGCGCGCTTGATCACGGTTACACCATCCTAATCAACTGGTTGCGTTTTATCCAAGAATAAAATTAACTACCTCACATGGAAACATTGCGAATACTAAAATAATAAAAAATATACGAGTACCGTATAATATAATCTTATACATCTCTTTATCACATGGATTCATCTATATATACTGAGAATGACTACAAAGTTAACCAAACATGTTTACAACTTAATTACTTAATTACTTAAATATGATAGATACAATTCAATAATAATCGAAATTAATCGCGCACGTATTACAGCGGTAATTTCCTATTAGCCAAATTTATTATTATATTTTTTAATTTTTTTTTTTTAAAGATCCAGTGGGACAAGGAATGGCAGTACCTGAGTAAGGTCCTTTAACCTGCATAATCTACGAATAAGATTTTATCTAATGAACAGGAGTAATATGATATTGGATCGTAGGAACATTCAGGATCCATAGTGGAACAATAGGGGAAAACTTTTAAAAAACCCCTCGCAGGATTGCAGGCTGTGACAATCACATAAACTAAGATTTTACTGCAAGCAGCGACATGAGAATAATGAAGTGAACGCTGAAACATATCAATCGAAGCAGATGACACGCTCCCTAGAATATTTGGGGCAATCATGCCTCTTAATGGATACAAATGCAGGAAAAATTACACATGTATATACAAGGCGCGAACGGAATCAAATTTTGAGTCCACGGATCGAGCACGGAGTCACTCGACGGTTTTGCACTATTTGACCATCTTCGCTTTCAATAATTTATTCAGTTCCTATTACTTTTAAGTTCCTGTTACTTTTACGTTACATTCATGTTCATTTACTACTAATAATGATTTAGTTTCAACTTTGTAAATATATTTATGATTGTACCGGCCTATCATTGAATTACGTAAATAATTAGTTCAATGTACCTTTCTCTATTGATTTGATCTCCATGTATGATGATGCAGATTTATTATTATACGCAGTATAATTATACGCAATTAATTAATCCTTGTGGTATGAGTTGAATATCTAATATTAATATAACCATATTTCAAAGCGGTCAATCATATACTTTAACTAAATTTTTACATTGTATTATATGTGAAGTTATTCATCTAATTAGTGAAGTAATTCGTCTAATTAGGGTTTTATTCTTCTTGACTTGATTATGCTTCACTTAACTCAAATCGCGCAACCTTCAGATTTAATCCTTTCCATTTTGAGTATTTTTTAGTGTAGAAAATAGCGGTAGCTAATTTATAAAATGATATAAACTGTTTAATATATTACACGAAATATTAAAATGTGTAAGTGACAGAAAAGTGTTGCTGTTACCGTGTCGGAATTCGAACTGAGAACGTAAACTGGTCTCCGTAAGTCTCCGAATAATATTAGGTATCAAAATATTGTTAAAAATGATTTAAAAATTTTGATATATTAAAAAGGGGGGGGGGGGGAGACAACCCAACAACTAAGATCACAAAAATTTGAATTATACTAAAAATTTTAATCATTTTTAATCCATTATTAGTCAGAAAGCGTTGAGAAAGAAGCAAATACAGCCGCGGAGAACGCAGTAAACGCGAAGGTTACTCATACAACAAATATTAAGATGAAATCACATGATGCTCGATTTCTTGAATGATAAGCATACATACTTACTTTGATGCATACAGTCTGATAAATAACTATGAACGTTTGATAAATAACTATGAAATTAGCAATTATTTCTTTTGATTAATGCAAGGAAATAAGCTATGAAGTAATCCATAATAAATATAAAAATCATTTATATGCACTGTATGAACGAATTCTAGCATACATCAGAGTAGGCATGATTGTATGCATGCTACCATTCAAGAAATTGTTCAAAAGCATCGCGTGATTCCATCTTTACATTACGTTCAATTGTTTCTTTTTTATTATTGTTTTTTTTTCTCTCTACAAATAATTTCGAATCAAGATCTATCAATAATTTTTCTTTATTTTAACGCTGTAACAAAAAAACATATTTTGATTAGTTTTTGGTACTCACGAGAACATAAACTGATCTCCGTGAGCCTTCGAATGATGTTATGTATCAAAATATTGTTAGAAACGTTTTAAACATTTCGATATTATTCAACAGAAAAGACATGCTTGATCGAGAAATTCTGTATCAATTTGTAAGATGCCATTTTTCTGCCAAAATTTGTAAGATGCCATTTTAATGTCAGACTTTGTCCGCCAAACGCGCGACAAATCTTGTTGGAAACGTACACATGGATTCTCGATACATATATTTCACTCGTCATAAGATTAATGATAGAACCTTTAAAAGCAGTTTTTTTTACCGTTTCTTCATATCGCTTACACATATAAAGAGAAATAAGACAAATATATAACGCATTTACAATTATATATTGAATTATAGTTAAACGATGGCTCTAAAATGTAATTACTTTAAAATTCGTAAATGTATTTAAACGATCGCTAAACCGAAAAATTTTTAATTGTTAGAATCATAACGACAAATAATAGTGACAAATAATAGTGACAAAAGTAATAAATATTTCGCGAGAGAAGATTCGGGAAAGTCACGAGCGACCGGTTTGGAGAATACAAAATCGAGGAGTCGGGGCGCCGAGTAACTCGCCCCTCAAGGATGTGTTCCAAAACTTAAATCTGTCAATTCTGAATATCCTTTATCTTTATTCAACATTTGATGACCAACAAGGATAAATGATACTTAAGTTGATAGAGTTGAATTTTGGAACGCAACTCAGTGGGTCTTGATGTTGGTAAATTTATTTTGGTTTTCCGACTCCGTATAGGGGTCACAGTATCATGCGTATCAATTTTAGCTTTAGACCCTCTTCGGAGACAGAGGCTTACTTATGTTTTTGCACTTGATAATAGTTGCATTATTACTCTTTAGAGTTTGTCAACATTCAAGGAGACTTACAATTTAAGGGGATGTTAAAGTCGTTCTACTTTATCATCATTTCCACTCGATAAAAAAATCTCCGAATTGGATTTACGGATTATAAAATAAAATTGTTATTACAGAAAAGTACGCACAAACAGGACCTCAGCTGTACTAGATTTCATGAGAAAATCGAAAAAAAGTTAAAAAGTTCATTTACTTTTACTTGTACAGCTATCACCTCAGGTATATTTGCTTAATATAAGAGTTTTATGCCCGTATTCATAGACTACACTGTTAGAAATGTTCTTATATTTAATTAACTTTTAAGTTACACAATTTAAATTTAATTTCATGACATTACATTAAATTTAATATATTTATAACTAAAAAGTATATTTGTGTACATAAAATTTAATGTATTTTTCATAAAAATTTATGAAATTTATGAAACATACTTTTCATAAAATTTTATTAAAAGTACATTAAATTTCATAAATCATTCATTTCATTTAAGTTACTACTGTAACTTAATTTTCAGTTAAATCATATTACTTTTAATTTCGTTCATAACCACGAGCTTCAGTTACATGTAAATGAAACTCGTGGTTACATTTCTAACAGTGTATGTAGTATTTACATGCATTGATAAAATCGTTTTAGTAAAAACTGGTGTTAGATATTATTAAAATCGTTTTAGTAAATCTAAACTTCTTCTAAAACAAATTATTAATTCGTTTTAAGAAAGCCATGTAAACGGTCTTTAATCAGTTTAATGTATCCAAATTCGATGTTACCAACTTTAAATCTTAAGGTTAAGAAATGACAAAGGATATTTCGTCTCAAGTTTCGTATCAAATTTTATAAAACTACTTTATTTTTGTGATGGGGCTAAAATAAACCTAATCGTGTAAAGATTTTCTGTCGTTTGAATCATTTAACTGTGTTTAGAATACAACAATTCCCTCTGAAATTATTAAATTAGTCAAGTATTACATTGATTACGGACTTAAAACCTTCTCTCTAAATTTGAATCAGTAGATAATTACTGATATTAGTGCCAAGTATGCCACTAATCAGTGAATTAAATGTGAGATCCCTAATCTTTATTTGGTGACCTAATCTTGTTTTAGTTCAATGAATATTGGAAGATTGAAATTAACGTAAATATCAATATTTCAGTTATCTAATGCTCAAACATTTTTCCTTTTTTTGTTGAACTTCACTGATTATCAATAAAAGTATACCACTGGGTAATTAGTGACTATCCACTGATTCAAATTTAGAGAGTTTGTAATTTATGTAATTGGTAAAATAATTCCACTTGTCAAAAATTTTTTTATACTTGTTGTTACCACTCATTTAAACTTCTTGATTTTTTTTCGCGTGAAGATTATATTGTAACCGGGATTGATACATACAGGTCCACTAGCATATTATAGCGACATTGGTTGAATGTCGATACATGTGAAAGCAATGTGCACAAAGATGATTGTCTGTCGAAATTTGAATGTAGTCCTTATAGAAAAAGATCTAAGGACAAGTGTTACTTCAATAATCACGAAATTTGGATATTACGTTTAAAATAATTTTATCTATATATAATTAAAATTTCAAAGACCCTAGCGGTACCGAAATGAAAATATTCACTTTCAAAGTTTCGGCTTTTAACACGTAAACTCCTATACCAAGTCTTGCCGAAGCAACATTTTAATACTTTGCGACGAAAATCGATAGATTTAAAAAAAAAAATATGTAAATAAATATGAAAATATTATAAGAATCTTATTTAAAAAATAGGAAAGCCTGACGATTTCTGAATTAAAGTAATTGAGTTTGTAATTTGATGGAATTTTTCTTCTTGTAGGCCGAACGGCGAGACGGGACATGCTGTTGTCATATTTCAACTGTCTTCAATGTGAACTAATGTTCGTACATACAGAAATTACATTTATGCGTGTGTGTGTGTACATTCGTCTCAAAAATTTCTCGTGCGGAGGCATATTCGTAAGTTATATCATGATACAAAGACAAGGGTATGCTCGTCCGATGATAACCTATTGCATAGATATAAAACAGAGGGAGTAAATACGTGACTAACAAGTTACGCAATATGGTCGCAAATTACGATTGCGAGCACATTTGTTAATAAAATTATTATATTTGATTAATAATAAAATCAAATATATTAGCTAAAAAACAGTAGCTAAAAAACAAGTAGATTAACATGAAATGTAAAACAAAAGGCTGTAAAAATTATTAGCGAAAAACAAAAAATAGTCTTAAAATAAATTAAATATTTTTCGAAAGACGAAGCGCGATTTGTGTTATATGAGGTGAAGTCTGCAAATCAAGACATTTTTGTTATCAAAGGTATTATTTCATATTACATTTAGTTTAAACAATAGTTTAAATAATATTATCTCGAAAAAGGATAATTTTTAATAACAAAAGAAATTATTTTCTATAATCTAATGCATTATTCTTTTCTAAATTTGTTCAGTTTAAATATAATGAAACAATTTTTTTACAATCGTTCACACTACTGAATGCTTTTAAAATTTTATTTTTTAATTAAAACGTTGTAATTATTATAGACTAATATAATTAAATAATTATTAATAATAATAATATTAATTAATAATATTAATATAAGTAATAAAATAATTAATCAAATTACAGAATGCATAAAATTTTTATTTATTATTTCTTTTAATTTAATTGTTTCTTTTTATATTATAATATTTTTGTATTTATATTGTTTTTCAATATTTATTTTTTTTTAATTTATTTTTTTTTAATATTAAATTTTTTGTATTTGTTAAAATATAGAAAGAAGCGCTGTAAGTATACTGATAAATAATACATTCGAATTTACCACGAAACGATGACGTAACTTGTCAACAATTCTGATTGGCCGTTCGAATATCACGTGATTACATCATGCGCATTAGACATACTCTTGTTTTTGTATTATGGATTGTACGCGATTAATTTTCTAACATTTACGATTGTAACTAGAGAAATACCTTAATGTAACAAATATGAAGAAGCACAAGACAAATGAATTTATAATCTGTTGTGATTATAAATTCAATGATTTTGATGATTGCGATATACGTTCCCCTTTGTAAATCATCATATCCAACTAAAGCAACTTAAATAAAATATTAAAAAAAAAAAGAAAACAGAGAAGATCCAAGTATTATGCACAAAATATGACCAATATGTTATCTACTGCATCAAATATAAAGAGCCATATAAAGAAGCATAAGAAAATTTATAATGTGTTGTGATGATTGCAAATACACGACGCTATGCAAACTATCATATCAGATTAAAGCAACCTAAACATATATTAATGTAAAGCATAAAAAAAAGAAATAGAGAAAATTCAAAAGTACTATGTACGGAATGTAACGAACATGTTAATGCATTAAATATGAAGAGATGTATGAAGAAGCATAAGAAAGATAAATATTAATGATTGCGAATACATGACTCGCTATATAAACCATCATATCCGACTAAAACAACCTAAACAGTATTAATGTAAAGCATAAAAAAAAAGAAACGAAGGAGTAACTAATTTGACGAAGCGATCAAATCATTAAATTTATGTTATTCTATATTCATGTTTTGGCTCTAGCGAGCACATTGGAGGAGAATGAGTAGAGATCCTAAAAGTAGAGCTCGGCCAAAGCTCGGCATGATGTTATAAAATCGGAAATCACATGATCTTGGAAATGCGTGCCAATATATCAACGCCAATTTCAAGAATTATCTTGACAGTAAACTGATGTCGCTTCTCTTACTTACAATCAAGAAGTCCGAATCATATCCAGTCGTGTTATCAAACACTGAATTAACATTAAGAACAGAATTTCGAACAATATTCCTCTTTCCAGTTTCTTATTTTTTTATTGTAGACCAAAGCATTGTTATTCACATATCGGAATTTAATTCTCTGTTCCTAATTCCTAATAAGTATTTAATTCCTTACTCTTGTATTTAATTCCTACTCTTTATTCCTTCTTGTGTGTCTGCACTTAATAAAATAATATCTTCATTTTGTTACAAAAATGTCATATGTGAAATATACGTAACTAAATCGAGTGGCAAGGCATATGAAGAAGCACTTTAACTCAATTATATTTTTATATCCGAGGAATGTAGAAAAAGATACTATCGATCAGATGAATTAATAGAACATAAAAAAAAAACATCAATGTGAATAATAAAGAAGTTTAAAGCCTATAATGATTGAAGCATATTTGTCAATCAAACTTTTAAATGCTAGAGTATGAACGGAGAGTTTGTAGATCAGATGAGCTAACAGATCGCCAAAAAAACATAACATTTATCTAGGTCATAATCCTGAACAAGATAGTTTAGCCGTCGATCGGAGGTTCTGTTTAAAAAACTCAAAGCGACCTCGCTCTGATCTTCACAACGCCACCCAAGGTCGAACCAATGGCATCATCTTATATATCCTTTAAAGTTCCAAAACTTTTGTCTGAAACATTTTTCCTTCAAATGCACTTCAAGAGATATTTAAGATCAATGTGATCGAATATGATCGATTAAAATGGGATATATGTGAGGAATATATATCACGAAATCATACCTATTGAAACACATAAAGAAACATTTTCCGGAAAACTACATTGTCAAATGCAATGAACGAAAATTTCACAGGATTTAATAAATCACTGAAAAAAATAAATAGAATACGCCCAAAAGTATTATGAAAAGTATGAAATATAACCCATACAACACAAAAGATTGCAGCAATATTACTGCAATGTTGCAAAATTGCAGATTGCAATATGTAACATTGCAGAGATATTATAGAAATGTAACTTAACAATATACCTGCAAAATGTCAGTAATATACCTATAATATTTCAAAAACTTGCAAAACTAATATAATACAATATAATAGTAATATATAATAATAATTCTTTGATTGTTAATAATAATATAAAAATATAATTTTTTACAATATTTTTATAATATTTTTACAATATAGTAGTTTTTTAGTTTAACAGCCGTTTTTATGATATAATAATTAATATAATCCATTTTTATATTTAAAATTTATTAATTTATTATTTGACGGTCATTTCATTAGCTAAGTTTTATGTTTATTTTAAAATAGAAAAAAATAAAATAATATATTATAATATTATTACAATTAGTATAAAACTATCTATAAAGGAGTCCTCAGATGCAGATTAGAATATCAATTATCAATTTTAGAAGAGACATATGAAAAAACATATGGATAAAAAGTATATAATCCATTGTGATGATTATGAATACATAACTCGCTATGCAAGTCATATCCAACTAAAGCAATCTAAACAATACATAGTATTAGTGTAAAACATAAAAAAAGAAAACAGAGAAAATCCAAAAGTGTTATGCACGAAATATGATCAATATGTTATCTACTGCATCAAATATAAAGAGCTATATAAAGAAACATAAGAAAGATAAATGTATAATTTATAGGGTTGGCAGTAGTGCGTTACTTGTAACGTTGTTACTTTGTTGATCGTTACCTTGTTACAATAACAATTTGATAATGATGTGAATTTTTGATGGTAATGTAATATCAGAGTTTGAAAAATCAATCGTTACTTGTAATGGATTGAAAAAGTCATTCGTTATTGAAAAAAATAATCACTTTTTCCATTAATTTGTAACGCGACTATTTGAGGGGCTCTCAGCTGTCAATCCGTTTGCTCCCCTACACGTAATTTATAATAGTTAGGACAAATAAAGAAACCTCACGCCCATTCTCGAATGGCCCGGGCACTGCGTGATAGAAGTGCGAATGTGGATTCCGGCTGTGCAGAGGCGCCAGAGAAGCTGGATCTGCGCGCAATGTTTTGATACCTCCTAGAAGTACATCTGATGAAATGAGTGAACACGGCAGTCAGGCTGAGTACGGCAGCCAAGAACTTGCCGCCAATGACTTGCGAGCACTGCGGGCGAGCATTCCGGAACAAGCGTGGCCTAGGGGTACACATTGTTCATGCCCACCCAGTAAAGACAAACAGTGCTGTGAATGTTGATCGCGTAAAGACCAGATGGTTAGCAGAGGAAGTCTCATAACTCGCGCTGAGACTACAGTTACGTCAGCCGAGGGAGTTCTTTTCATGAATCAATATTTTCAGGAATTTCCTCATCTCGAAGCCATTAAAAATAAGTGTCGACAGGAGACTTATCGCGAGGTGGTTAGAAGCTTCTACTAGGAGATCCAGTCGCAAGCGACTATGATCGATGAGGGCAACGGAACGTTGCAGCGATGATAGAAGCTGCTAGTATCCCAGACACCATAGAGACAGCTATCAATAACAGTATACATCAGTCCTTCATCCCAACAGGCCGCTGGAAAGCTTCAGATCCATATTTCCGAACTTATAATGCAGAATTTCGTCCCGTAGTTATGAGGCTGATATTCTCGTTGACATAGCGAGAGTAGCGTCTGAGATTGATGTCTCGGCTATTGAAAGATGATTGAGACGGATCTTCCCATCTCCTACTGTGCACCTTCAATAGCGCGCAATCAATTAAACGGCGCAATCCTCCTAACAAACGAGAGAATAGGGAGCAGAAGAGGAGTTACTTTTTTATTCGCGTTACATGTACCATGCAATAAATTTGGATTAAAAAATCTTGTGACAGCCTCTCTGATGGATAGAGGCCACACTCAGTCTAATTCCTTCCAGGAATTAATCCCAGAGTCGAGTCATGCAGGCTCCTCACGCAAACGAGGATGACTAAGGCAATCTAAACAATATATTAATGTAAAGCATAAAAAAAAAGAAATAGAGAAGATCCAAAAGTGTTGTGCACAATATATTAAGGTACAATTTCATGTAGCGAAGTTTCGCTGGCGAAGATCCCTCCTCCTCCCACTCCGTCGATTCATGCGAAAATACGAGCTTCGCTCATAGTTCAACACTGTCGAATTATGAAGAACACAACGAAGCCTAACCTGCTACTTGCTTTCTTTAATATTATAATATTATAATATTATAATATTATAATATTATAATATATTATTATATTATTATATTTATTATTATTATATTTTATATATATATATATATGGGTCGTTTGATAAATTTGATAAATTTCCATGAAATGGCGCTACAATCCATTTGATGACGCGACATCTCAAAAGATCTACTCTTCGAACCTCTTCAGGCCAAATTTCAGCCAGAAAGGACGCATAATTCACGTTTGGTAGTCATTTGAAGTAGGCTGTCTCAAAGTCTGCAAAATACTCATTGACGGCGACAATGACTTC
>Ga0157364_1005497_pt1 | contig 12910 bp, 4 predicted proteins | sample AttsexASBM2_FD_111476 | JGI IMG/M metagenome (GOLD analysis project Ga0157364, IMG submission 111476) | Fungus gardens microbial communities from leaf cutter ant in Ribeirão Preto, State of São Paulo, Brazil - Atta sexdens ASBM2 | ecosystem: Host-associated > Fungi > Mycelium > Unclassified ... | reverse complement strand
CTTTTAAAAAAGGATTTGATTTATCAAACTGCCTACGTAACATCCAAATATCTAATTATGATAATGGAAAAAATGCATGATTGGATTAATTTATGGTTAAAGAAATAATAATAGAATTTTTATCTGTCATAATTAAATAATCTAGTTAATATATATCTGTCATAATTAAATAATTTTAACCAAAAATTTTGTCATTTTCATCAAAATTTATACAATCAAATGTGTCTGCTTACCATAATCACAATATATATAATCAACTTGATTATTTATTTTAATCAAAATTATAGATCATTCACAGACATATTTTTCTAAACAGTCGATTGTATACGTATTTCAGGTTAATTCAATCAATTTCTTTCATTGTAATAATACAAAACTATCTTCTAAAGTAATAATCTTCTAAAGTAATAATACAAAACTATCTTCTAAAGTAATATATATTTTAACGCTCATTCGAAAATACTAAACGTCTTTCGCTTTCCTTGATATAAATATCATGAAAGAAATTGAGTCGTCGCGGCAAGATTCCAATGACGCTCAAGACTCATCCGGCCTGAACGCTCGTTATTCGTCTTGTCGAGATCTAAAAGGCTAACTAGATGCGTCCATTAACATTGACCTAAAACCGTAAAAAACCGCGCCTCTCGCACTTCGCAGCGCATGCCGAATAACATTAAGTGAAATCGTCTCATCTCGTATGCACTTGGTATCGTTAACCTGAAATTTTCACGGTACAGTTTATCGCAATGTTATACCGCGCTATACACCTACAGGAGGATCTCTTATATGAAATTACGAGCGTTTGCCTTGCGATTAGAAGTCGTGAATTGTTACCTTCGTAACTCTCGATCGAGGTCGTGTCGCGCTGCGTTCCACGATATCGAATGAACGTCGCGATACGCAATCGTATATATAATACATACATTGAACGATAACCAGCGCATAAAATATCACGCGCGTATACTTGAAGTGGAACGCGAGCCGATGCACACGCACATGCGACGTGTAATGGAAACGTAAGAAGGCTTCATGTAAGGGACCGCGATTATATTGTATGTCATGTAAGAAAAGACGTCTTGTTTCATGTAATTGTCCAGTAGCTCCAAAGTCAATGGTTGATATAACGAACGCTTGAGGAATGTCGGTCTTGTACTTAAAAGCGGATTTCATGACTTTAAGAAATTCGATTGTTGTCTCGGAGAAGATATTGATTTTATCCTCTCACATTGAAAAAATTTAATAAATATTTTTCGAATAAATATTTTTCTAAATAAATATTTACTAAATGTAAAGATACATTTATTTGATACAAAAATCATTAATTTGATTTAACATCGTTGAAAATGTCGTGAAATTGAATGTATTTTTAAGTAAACAAGGTAAATTTAATTTAACAACATTAAATTTAATGTATCTGTTACTGAAAAGTATATTTTGTACACGCAGATGAAATTTAGTGCACTTTCCATAAAATTTTACGTATATTTGTCTGAAATTGAATACACGTGAACATTAAATTTAAATTAACTTCATTTTTATTTGGCAACATTAAATGTTTTTAATGTGCCTGTATGAAATTTGCTTCCGTTACATGTACACGAAATTTCCTTTTTTCTGTTAAGTGTATTATTTTTTTTATTGTAAATATTTATTTACAATAAAAGTACTATTCGAAAAAATATTATTTAATAGATTTAATAAATTTTTTTTCACTGTAGTAATAATAATTTTGTCGTATTAACATTAAAACTGACAGCAATGTAATTTGAATTATTTACGACGGGGATGCGTGTCGGATTGCATGCGTGTGTAACGTCCGTGCGTGATGACGTGGGATTACGTCGAGCTCAACATCGGGGGAGAATGAGGAGCCTCGGGGAGTCAGAGGAACATGGGATGGACCAAGATCAAGACGAGAGATGCGAGAAAGAGACGGACGAGGTGCAATCCGGCGAAAGTACGACGCAGAGAGCACATCGGACCGCGTCGAGAGATCCCGATTCTAATATTGTCCTAGGCATGTCCTCGGCCGGTCTGCCTCGCTCAGTGAACCGGCCGGATTCGGTGCCATCAGCCACAAAATACACGCGGCAAGTCCGGACAGTTTCTTTTTTTTCCGACGGAAAAAGTGGCTCGCGATCGCGTAAGCGATCGCGTCTTGTCGCGAACAGTTTTCATTTATAGCTAAGAAGTATGCGATTGTGTGTGGAACAGTGACGGGCGTCGCGACGTCGCGACAAGAGATCGGATTGTTGGTGACCCACCGGCAGAGGGAAAAGCTCACCGGAAAATCAATCGAGTAAAACGAGTCCAGAGGAAAATACGGGAGAAAATATACGGTGAGCGCCGGATGACAAGCGAGCAAGTGTGCGCAAAGGTTCATTCCGTTGCGAAGATCGGACTTGATATCTTTTTTTGACAATCTTTTAGAGAGCAAGACAGATAATGACAGGTATCACGAGAAGTAAAATTGAACATGTTAAAAGATGTATAGCTGGCAATGGTAAATATAGATAGGTATGTCTCGAAAATCGGGACATAATATTAATAATGAGTTTTCAACCAATTTAAAATCGTCCTTAATTGAAATGTCAAAATGTTAGTTCTTTATTCATAAATTCATGAATCGTCAAAAATTTGCTTTGAAATATCTACGAAGATTCACAATGTTGAAATAATTAAAAATATATTAATATAAATTAAAAATATTGGATTTCCAGTGGAAACGTTATCGCTTAAAACCATTTGAGATTCACGACTTCGTCGTTAATGAACATATATAATTTTATATTGGAATTTAGCTTCTTCGCTGATAACATGTTCTACTTTTAAACACACGTCATCGACAAATAAAGCGGATGAAAGTTTTTAGATATAAAACAAAATATCTCTTTACTTCTTTCATTTTCTCCTTCCCATTCATCAACTCGATTCATACTTTTTCATGTCTTATACTTAAAATGAAAGAAGTATATATTAAGAAAATAGGGGAAAAAGAATAAAACAAATAAGAAATGCAGTCAGAAAGGAAGAACAAGCTAGTATTTATCTATATGTATTTATAATTGACCGGAGTTGTTTTTTTACTTGAAAACATATTTCTATAATATATCTTTGAATTCTGAAAATTTGCAAATCACATTGCCACTAAAGAAATACGCGAATTTTTCCAGATAATGCAGTTTTATTGGAAAACACGTTTGCCGCAATATCGAAAATCTTGAAATAATTTTGCATTTCTTGTTGTTTCAACTATATTTTCACATCCCGTTTTTTCATCTTCTCCCCTATTCATTTTTATTCACTCGATAGCTGTTCATTTTATGCTGAAGGAAATTTTTTAACATCGCCAAAAGGACGGATTATTCTCGCTTTGTAGAGCGCAGTGAATTTACGTTGGCTAAAAACGGTAGCGCGATCGATTGCAAGCCGAGTATGGGTCACTATTGTGCGGGGTTATTATCGGGCGACTTGCAGGTGACATCGATAGGATCAGCTTGACCCAGCATTGAAATCGATCAATTTTTTTATGTAAATTAAAGATCTTTTATTAACACGCGAAATAGAAAATATTGAAGATAGGCGATGGTAACGAAAAGTAAATTTTTCTTGATTTTATCTTGGTGTATATATACTCTTATTTCGAACTTTGTTTTACTTTACTATCGCAAGGCACATGTAGAATATTCGGGGATGCATGAGAGAAACTTGAGACGCGTCGGCCAGTGTGGCTATTTTGAATTCGGAAAGTTTCGTGCAAGCTCATCGATCGAAGGTCACCGAGTAACGAGTCACGGAGTATCGAGAAGCGAACATCAAAGAACTTGATGACCGCAAAATGTGCTTTTATTGAAATTACATCCGCGGGCGAAAGAGCCTCCATCGCCGCACACCGGTTCGACGGTGCTGTATTTTTAAACGAGCTACCTCACCGACGCGTTTTCGCTTTCACACTAATAATTTCCAACACGTGAATACGTTCCGAGCATTGAGAATTGTGCGAAGTTATACCATCAAGAGTAGGTTTATGCCATTATTCATCGTCGTGTTAAAAACATCGCGATTAAAGCGGTATCTTCGGGCTCTCGAGGATGCAAGTGATTTAACGCGACGTGAACCGCAATATCTAACGCAATGATAAATCACGGCGGCGGATCGGAAAATTGGGTGTAGAAATTAATTAGAGACTTAGCTTAGCCTACAACGTAATCCCTGGCTATTAGTAACTGAATGCATGGTCGCGGTTACCGATACGAATATTTCATCGCAACTAATCCGATCTTATATTCTGTTCTGTTTTGGACAGCAATAGGAATTTGGCTTTTAATTTATTGCGCGCTAAGAAGAGAAGAAATTTCACGGTATTTATGAATAATTAAGATCATATTATCATAATGAATTATTGCGACAGATAATTCACTTTTCTCTCTCTCTCTCGCTATTTGTCTACGAATAGTATGTGTAGAATATGCAGAAATTAATGAAATACAAAATTTCTATTTCACATAATATTTTACTTTCACCTTGTTTGCCTCAAGGAATCACATTGATAATTTTCCCTCTCTCTCTCTCTCTCTCTCTCTCTTTCTCTCTCTCTCTCTCTCTCTCTCTCTCTCTTTCTCTCTTTCTCTCTTTTTCTCTTTTAAACGATATAAATAATCGAGGGTCGTGCAATGCCAGTCACATGGCGACGTTGATTTCTTGAGTACGCGCCAAGCACTTGAAGCGAGTTTAAACAGACTGAATTGAAGGGTTCCATAAATAAAGAGGACATTGTCTAACGAAAAGATTGAAGTATCAGTCATCATTGACGAATCCTGCTTATCGCATGGGAATATATCCGCCGCTTAAATCATTTATCAAATGATATCAGTAGACGCTTCGTCCTCGACACTGCATCATCTTTACTCTCAGCTCGTCAATTACGATCTCCAGACGACATCGACGACGGAATGCACAGCGGGTTAATATCCGTTGTCAAGCTGCCGAGAACATGAGCGTCTGATTTGTTTGACGCTGATAATTCGAGGGGGCGTCGACGCAGTTCCTCGTCACCTTCGTCATCATCTCGCAAACACAGAGGAGTTAGTCGATTTTTACGTCGTGCGATTTTGTCACGGAACGACACGAAATTTTCGTTAATGAATTTGTTAATACTTCATAATTCGTGAATAAGTAAATAAGAAGTTTTTTTGTAGTGTAGGAACAGGTGCATCAGGTGATAGTATTCTCACAACAGGAAATGGCGTGTGTGGGGTGGGTAAGATATTCCACCGGACAGTTCCGCTTTTTTCTATTTTTAGAAATCTAAATAATTGTGCAAACAGGATAACAGTTTCTTTTTTAAGGAGAGAGAATTGGGATTTATTTTATCGAATTAACAGCGAGTTTCCGCGAAGTCATTAAAAAACCAAATTAAACACAGAGTTAATTGGCTTTTTAATTTTTACGGTTTTTTTATTTCTTTGAATTAGATAAGTAAATTTAATTTGTTACATTCATCAATAATTTGATTTTTTATTTTTTTACGTCTTTAGAATTATTATTTTATTAATAATATAATATAATATAATAATATAATAATATAATAATTAACTCACTATATGTACATTGATGTATTTTTCGTGAAAAACAATCTGACATGCCGAATATAAAATATTTTTGACGTATATTTTGACTCATGTTTTTTTGATTATTTTTATAAGACACTTTATTGAACGTTTTAAGCAACTAGCGAATATTCATGCAATAGATATTGATAGCCAGGCATTGGATTTCGCGGAAATAGAATATTGGATATTGCATAAATACCGCGAAACGTGACTATTCAAACAAAGTTTATATGGATATTTATACAGAATACCAATGTTACTGTAATGGATCGTGCATGACGATCGATACTATTAAAAATATACGCCCAGTGCAACATACGTGTTACGTGCGAAGTGAATGTTATCGGTTCTGATCTGAATACACAGGTTGTACGAGGTTTTTTCTCGAAAAATAATTATTAACTTACAGATATATTTGAGAGAATTACGGATTAAATGTTATTCCAATTTAACTTGTTTTAGAGAGAATATTTTAGTCTAGAACGCGAAAATGTGTTCTATCTATTTTATTATCATTATATTTTATATAATTATTATTAAATTATTTATTTCTGGACATTAAAAAAAAAAACTGCACATATTCTATTTACTTTTACATATCTACTTGTACATATTTAGTAAAATTACAAATTTTGGAATGACTATAAATGTTCATTAATGTTTATGTTATATAAATTTAAAAACAAAATGTAAAAAAAACATGTATCGGTAGTTGATATGATTGTAGTTTTCTAACTTAATCAAAACAAAATATTTAAAAGGATTATGAGTTATTATACTCTGGGAGAAATATTTTGTACATTGTAACCATTTATTTCGTTGATATATGATTAACAGAAACTTTCTTATTTTTTTATTAAACAATTGTGTTCTTTAATCGAAATTTAGGTACAATAATCAATTTTTCTAGTCATCTAGCGCAATTTGAACATTCACATAGTTATTTTAATAGAATTCTAATAAAATTATTTTTAGATATGTTTTTTAAATTTTTACTTCAGCAAAACAGTGCATATATTGATTTTTTAACAAAATTTGTGAATTTAACATCTATGAAGAAATAATTGCTTTATAAATGTTTTAAAAATATCCCAATTCATGCGATAAATAGGCATGTATTTTATATACGCAATAATTGAAATTGATGGGATTTAGTTTCTAAGAAATCGGGTCAAACGACTTGAAAAATACGACGAAAGAAATTTCAAATTTCAAATATGCAATGCCAGAAGTATAACTTTATCTCTCATATTGATGATACTGGGATCATCCAACAAATCTTCCTCTAAATTTTTATTTTTCTTCAATCTAGGCTTGAATCAGCTGTTTTTGAGCGCGTCGACAGCGCATTAAACGGCTATGCGTTACAAATTAAAAATATGTCTTCGCTATTTTGACGAGTATCAATAAACTCTTTTTTTTCAGGAATTTATTTTTGAGATTCTAAATATTTATAAAAACCTAAAAAAGAAAAATAGTTTTTTTTTAAGTTCTAAGATTAAAGAATACTCCGTCAAACAACAGATGAAAGTTAAGTAGGAGTAGAAAAGTAGAAATGTCAAAACGATCTAAAATTGAGATCTGTGATAAAAATCAGTAAAATTGGCCGATTCGCGTCGTTTCGTGTGTAATTACCATTTTAAAGGTAAAAGGATGCTAAGGATCGTCAAACGGACAAGCGAACGCCAGTCAAACAACGACACCGACGTTTATATCGCGATCTGTTTTTCCTATCCCCGGGTGCAGTGAGTTTAATTGCTTTCCTCTAGTCTGCCTTCTAATTAAGCCTTCAACCTTCCTTGATTGAAACTAGCCGAATGCATAATGCATTTCAGGAGACGATCCTTTCTTCCTGTCTCCTTTGAACATCACATCGCGATTTGCCTTCATCCTCCTCGTTTCCCGCGAATCCCGTTCGGCTAATAGTCAAAGTTTGTCGTCGTTATCGTCGTTACGACGTGATGCATCTTCGATTGAATTATAATTAATGTGCGCCTTGCTTATGAAGCTAACAACTTGTACTGTGAACCGTTTCCAGAGACACAAGTATCATTTAAATTTAAAAGTAATATAACGTGTAATTTATTTGCACACAGTTTTTCCTGCAACTCTGTAGTGTATCTTACTCCAAAATTACAGTAATTAGTACAATCGCGAATATACAGACGGATTTCTTCTCGTGAAAAAATTTATCTCGTCTTAATTAATACAACTAAAGCGAGCCGTGAAACGAGGAGAAATATCTCCTTTGATATTCATGAGAGTGCGAAGATTATGAATTAATGCGAAATTCATATATTATGACACTTCTATTTAATTACGAAATTCTAACTGTTTCGCTGCTCGCTACTAAAAGCTCGCTACTTTTAAAATAATTAAGTGCTGAGTGACCAAAATTTAGTTGGAAATTATGACCGAAATCAATAAATTGCGAATTTATGTGTAACTTGTGTGTGTGTGTGTGTGTGTGTGTGTGTGTGTGTGTGTATAATATATTATTTATAATTTACTGTTATCTTGCACGAATGCTGCGTATCATGGTGGGTGTTTCCAGATTTATCGCTGGGGCGGTATGACCGCGATCAACAGCTAAATTACAATTTAGTATCTGTCTCGAACGGCCACATTTCACTTCGCGGAAACAGATTTCAAAGCAAGATATTGAAAGATCTGACGTATATTTTCTTAGAGTGAGACATAGTGAAATGCATTCAGCTCACGTGACTCGAAAGTGTCGACTACCTGGAAATCCCTTCGACTTGTTACGTATTTCTTATGCATACGCAATTCGTGGGTAGAGTCTCTATCTCTCCTTTTCCTTGTAAATACGGTCGACGTGTCTAAATTCCAACGGAATCATAAAAGTTCCGCGTTAAATTGTCCATGAAATATTTAGCGTTAAACTTAATTCAATCCTATTTTACTTCATAATTACTTTGTCCATATATCAAGTGAGACGATTTGGCATTCGAATTTGGAAACTCCACAGGATTGGGAACTTCTCCCTCGTGGAATTTATACAGTCATACGTCACACGTGAAGCCGAGTCTTAGGAAATGCCATCGTAGCGCAAGAAAAATTTTATTTTGTGATAAATGCGTAACTCGAGCAGCCCGCACTCGGCATTTTGCAATTTCCCCATTTCCATCCCGTCGAGATTCTCCGAGATGCCGTAATTTATATCTGGCAAGTTTTTCTGCGGAAAGCAGCGGAAGTTCGCACTCGTCACCGAGTGCATTATGCATGCCCGCGCTTTGTTGTGCCGGTTCTTCGTAACCGATCGTTATGCGTGCGATTGGCTTCACGTGAAGTTTCATGTCCTATTCGATAGCGGAAACTTTACGGTACCTCGAATGGAGAAGACCGCTAACGATCCTCGACGAACGGTTATTTCTCGGTTTCGACGATTTTGTCTTTTGTGCGTAACGGGCTGTCTTGCGATAATCACATAATGACACGAATTGGCTCCGTCAATTAAAGTTGGCACGAAGTCGTCGTTCTCTATATTTTTCGCTTGATAGATGGTCACGAAAGGGACTGAAAAAAATCATCCATTTGTTATAATACTTTCTTTAAGATAAATTCGAGAGATTAATATTAAAACGTATCATTAGTGAAAAGAAACACGTACCTGGCCTGATAATAAAGTTCTCGAACTACAACAATAATGAAGAAACATGAGACATTTCACAGATAACAAAATATTATATTTTCAAAATAGTCCCTCATAATACATCAATATATACTTCACATATCTTCGATACAAAGCTTAAAAACATTTTTTAAAGTCCGTAGCTGAAATATTATTTAAAGTACTTATCACATTCCTTTGAATATCCTTTGTGTCTTGAAAATGTTTCGTGATTTTTTTTTTTGGAACAGCATGAAATTTAAAAAAGCCAGTTTTAAGTAAAATGGGCATACACAAGGGATGGCGTTTACTTCTCTAAATTTTGAAAGAGAAACAATTAAATTTACGTTCTTATGGATTTCTGATCCACTCAGGTGGATCACAACACTACACAACACAGTTTGAAAACAATTAAATTATAAAACTCGTTTTAATGATGAAAAATTAAATTCGTAATTCACGCGTTATTCATGAGAAAGTTAGATTCTCAAAAATCCTCTGAAAATCCTCAAAAACTTTAATATAAATATTTTAATTGTGCGAAAATAAATTTTTATTTCCCGACTGAAACCCTGGTACATCCATGTTAACAATTTCTTTCTTGATCAAGGAAATTGCATGACAACGTTCCTGTGTACAAAAGAATCATCATTTTTGGCCAAGAAAGGAATTGTTAAGATTAACAATCTCTTTCTTGGCCATATGATAAGTTAGCTATTTTATTAGTTGAATCTGGCTTTTTTGAATTCAAGCTATTCCCAGAGCTCAAAAATATAAAAAATATTTTGAGACGTAGAGGATATTCAGAGGAACGTGACGAATGTTCTAAGTAATATTCCAACTACGGCTTTAAAAAAAGTTTGGAGGTTTTTGAATCCAAGGTATGTAAATTATATTGATGAGGGAGATCACTTTGAAAAATAAAATATAACAATTTATTACGTGAGATATTTGTGTTTTTTTGTTGCTGCCGGAAACATTAATGTTAGACCATAAAGATATTTAAAGAATGTCACAGTTGTATAGAGTCGATAGATGGGAGTTCCAGTGGTTTTTGTCACCGTTAGGTGACGATTTGTTCTCACAATTACGCAAAGACAACGTAACGGTTGGGAAATACACGGAAAAAATGCGAGATCGGTTTCACCGTTCGAGCATCGGCATCGAACGTGCTAGGGAATATTCAATTTTTCGGTCTGCCGCGTCGCATGATTGCTGCGCGTATCTTCCGCGAGAGATATAAATCGTCTCGGAAACACCGATATAACATATAATCAAATACGAAATTCCGACCGATTTTTTATTAATTCGATGTAAGAATAAATAAAAATTGTTCTTAAGACGTGGAAAAATCGATTTCGAGTTTGGACAGTCAAGACAATTACTTGAAGAAGTAATTCCTTCTTTCTTTGAGTTGTAAAAATTAAGGACCATGAAATTTTTAGAAGTCTAAGAAGAATTCTTAACTTTCTGACATTTAATTTGTTTGCAATCTAAAGACTATAAAGCACACAAAAAACTTAAACAGTGAAACGTAAGCAATAAATTAATTGGCCAATTACAGTAAAAAAACCATAATGTCATAACGTAATTAGTAGCAAATCCAATTATTGATGCTTACGCATTTTACTGCTGAATTTTTTTGTGTACTATAATCTTTAGATTACAAAAAAATTAAATAAGCCAGAAGAGTTAAGAGTTCTTAGTCTTCCAAAAGTTACTTTCCTCTCTTATTCTTTTCATACCGAATTGCTCGAATCCCTCGACAGATTCTCAAACGGCGCGTCCAGTATTCGCGCGATCGTGGAATGAATTATGCGAACGTTTTAGCAAAGAGTGTGCGAACACCCGCGGGCGGGTTCGGCAGCCCTGTGATCGCTTATTATCCTGCTGAGTTACTGATACCCCGCGGAGTTGGTCACGATGATCCTCGACCAGTCCTGCATCATCTTGTCTGATTTTTCTTTCGCTTTCCATCACCACGTTCTCGCCTTTGGATGCTATTATCCCGTGTTGCCCGAAAGCAATTTTCTTCGTCGCTTTCTCCAATCGCTTTTGCGGCCTCCCTTGGCTCGCCGCATGACGTTTAAAGGGTCGTTAAAATCGGACGGAACTTGTGTGGTACTTGAGCGTAAAATGAGTATCTCAAAAATATTGTGGTCGAAGTAGATTAAATAAATAGAAGACTGAGTTATTAAAAGTAATAAGTTATATCGAAATCAATATCTTTAAATTGATGAAAATATCTTTAAATAAAGAGTCATCAATTAATTGTAAGTGAATAAATAATTGTTTATTAAAAGTTTATTTATACGCGGAATTTATTAATGCGGAATTTAGAACCATACGATGTCGCAAACATCTCAGAAAGTTCTTTAGTTATGGAAGTAACTCGCGTTAGTTGGTAATGAAGCAGAGTGTCCCAAGTTTTGTCGATGCAGCTGGAAAGTCGTGCGTCTCGCATAGTTAAAAGTTTGAAAGACTTATGCGCAAAGTGTGAAACGTGAAATTCTGTCTAGTTCAACGCTCGGCCGCTCGTTTTACATCGAGCGTGTTTTCGTGGCTGCTTGCTCGCTTGTCGAGTTGATAATTTGGCTTTCTGCCTTCTACTATTAAATTCATAACGTCAAATTATACTTAACTTGAACAATTTTTAATTATTTCTATAGGTCGCCTACTCCTCAATATGTCATTAATTTAATTTAAAAAAATGGAATTAATCAATTTAACTCAAGAAAATTAAATTCGACTCAAATTTAGTTTATTATTTTCTACATTGAAAAAATACTAAATTTTAATAAATATTTGTTTGAACAAGTTCCAAGTAAATATTTATTAAATGTAAATGTGTATTTATTGGATACAAAAATCATTAATTTAACTATCATTTCTTTTTATCGAATAAATATTTATTTATTGTAAGTAAATGTTTACTTAGTATTTTTTATAGAAATATGTATTAAGATTTAGACAATTTTTTATGAGTGCATGTTAATATGCATGAGTGTTAATATTGTTGTATGTATGTTAATATTGTTTAGTATAAATCAAGCGATAACTTCTGAAATGGATTAATTTACAATTTTGACGCACAAGGAAGTAAAAAAATAAGAAATTATTTAATTCAACAGATTGAGTTACCAATTTTGATATTAATGTATCTCACGACAGTTTCCTTCGTAATACATATCAAAACACAAAAATTTATCTCGTTTATCCCATTCTTATTAATGCAATTTAAGCAAACGTTAGTTCGATAATCTGATTTCAATGTGCACGATGTTGCTTACAACAACGTACATTTTTCACCGCTGAAAAAAGAAATAAAAAGAAACGAACGCGTACAGCGCGATTGATACGCACATTTCTAATCAAGTAAAATGAGAGAAACAATGCGGTCTGGCTGGAAGCCAAATTTGCGTAAACAAAATTGAATTCGCTCTGAAAATCAGGTCGCCATATATCTCATTGTTACAGCTACCTCTCTTGTCCCTTCGCTCCTCCCAAAATCCAAACAGTATCATCACAGGGAAGGTCAACCGGAAAACTTCCCTTGTTGTTCCGCTGTAGCCGAAAAGTCTGGCGCCGGTATGACGGCGGTCCAACAGTGCATCCTGTTCAGAGGACGTGCGCCAGTATTCTTTCACCTCCGGCGCGATGTGCACCG
>Ga0157364_1005496_pt1 | contig 12911 bp, 6 predicted proteins | sample AttsexASBM2_FD_111476 | JGI IMG/M metagenome (GOLD analysis project Ga0157364, IMG submission 111476) | Fungus gardens microbial communities from leaf cutter ant in Ribeirão Preto, State of São Paulo, Brazil - Atta sexdens ASBM2 | ecosystem: Host-associated > Fungi > Mycelium > Unclassified ... | reverse complement strand
GAAGAGAGTGAGAGAGGAAGAGGGAGAGAATGCATCCCTTTCCCGAGCAATGCAGCCGAGCGTTTCACGCATGCATGGAAATCATTAAAATAAAATGGCCGATAACAAATGACTGTTGCAAAGAGGGGAGCCCTCCCGGTTGGCGGCCATCTTGGTTCACGTGACCGTCATCCGGGCAACCACGGGTACGCCACGCCCCTTTAATGATTTCTACCCCCTGGCGAATGTGCTGTATGTACGTGCGAAATTTCTCCCGTGTATGTGTGTATGTTTGTTCAGGGGTACATTGGTGTGTGAGTGTATCCCCCGCATACGCGGGGTACAGTCATCATCAGTAGTCTAGGCGAAATCACCTAGGTACAGCCTCTTTCAAATTCGCCGTCAGCGATCGTTCTCGAAAGTGCATTTTGGGGTTGAATGCCTGATTTTATGTTATTCCTTGAAGAAAGTGGCTATACAGTACTCATAGCATGATGAATTATGTACTTGAGAAATGTACGATGATCCAGTTAGACTTGTTTCACGACTAGTTTGATTGGTTGCCCGGTAGTGGCGGCGTCGCGAAGCCGGCAGGAGTCGTGTCATGCGAACATCATTGTATTGAGTAAAACGAATTTGTAGGTATATCCGAGATATACCTGCAGTAGCACAATTACAATTTCGATATGCTATAGACGTATGAAAATTCGCGTGGGATTGCTATTTTTCCACATCCACATCGTCTAAAGTTGAATTCACCGAAATTATGAGACCGACATTGACTTCCTGGTGTTTGTAATCGTGAAATAAGCGTGGAGATCATTCTCGCGTGTCTGGCAGTACCCGAAATAAGCGAAATCCGAAATAAGCGAGATTACACTGAGATTCAATTCCGATTCTAGACAATGCCAGGGTAACGATACGCTTGGGATGACGTCGTCGGCGATGCCGTTGCATTTTGCAACTTGTCGTCATCGTCGCCGACATCGTCGTGCGGGCTCGGCGCCCGAAAGTTCAAGGTTCGCATACACAAGCCGAGTCGAAGTGAATTTTCGAGTCGATAGCAGGCAGGCGGGCGAGCAAGCTCGGGGAATCTAGTCTCGACCCAGCGGCGGATACTTCGTTTGATGATGCGGGTAAGGCACGCGGGCAAGCGTTCGGGAATCGCGGGCACAGCAAAGGGCGGTAATAGTTGATCAATAATTCCGAAACTTGGTTAGATGTGCATTTATTTTGCCGAATGCGACCTATTCGCTCGGCCGAATGTCAGCCGGCGTATTACGCGGCCATGAAAGTTTTATGAGGCAAAGATTACTGCCGAGTCTCCACTTTATCCTACGTGTCATTATTACGCTTCTGCCGATTCGTCCACGCGTTCCCTGGCACATTGCATTTTTCCCACCCGGGAAACGAGCTCTCTTTCATAATGTCACTGAACGGCCACGACCAGTTATCGTTTGATGTCGCATATAGATTGGACGATTTATTATTGCTCGTTTCTATACCAATGCAATTTAATATTAATCTCGGTTAAACCAACTCTTTATCTTTTTTAGTTTAAAAAAATTAGAAGATGAAGAGTATGAGTTGAAGGCATATCTTCAAGGATTAATAGGATTAAAATAATTAAAGTTATTGATCACGTTGTTTGATTAATGATTATGTGGAGTATGATTTGAAAAATACGCTATGAATCATCAATCAGCAATTTTGTAAATCGAAATAATTTGACAAATTTGATCATCTCACAATGAAAAGATCGTTATCGCCGCGGATTTGAACATTCGCGAACAAGGTCGTCAAATGTGCACTGCGATTCTTCCTATGACGATGATGCCAACGAACTTCCTGTTGATGTCGGTTGGTCTGGTCGTGTGCGGGTGGAACATTATTCGGGCATATGGTAAGTCCCTTCTCTCTATCTACCTTTCTTTCGCTCTCTCTCCCACGCTTTTGCCCTCCTACCCTCTGATCGGAGCGGTTCACCTGCCTTGCCCGAAACTCTTTACCTCTTATTTTTTATTTCTCTTTTTTTTTTTTGACCGATGCCTTCGCTTTTTCGGGCCATCCACGGGGTTACCGACCCGGTTGAGGCTTGTAACCCTTCCTCGTATCGTTGTGGCACGCTTATTTCCTCGCATCGAGGCCGATGAACCCTTTTTTCTGCGATCAGTTATAATCCCATAAATCGATCGGTCGATGTGGAATAATCGGAATCACGATACGGAAATGTGACTTGGTAAGACTTTCCGCAATTTTATTTGCGGCTTACTCATTTAGCACAAGATATTTGGCACAAGATTATAGTTCTATTATTACTCTGTCGTGCAATGTCAGACACCGAAAATCATTGATTTCAAGAATCAGCGTTCAAAGAGATTTTGTCGTAGGTTTAGAGGAACTCGAAGGTTAAGGTTTGGAATTGAGAGGTCGTCAGGTACGCTTTCGTTTCTACTTCCGCAGACAAAAAACTCATCGAGCAGAATACTTTGAGAACAACTTTTCTTCTTTGCCACCGCGCGACGAGCTCTAATTTCAGGACGGCCCGTAATTTTTCTCGCGGGCTCAGCCGAGCATAATTTATTCCCGATGCCTGATGAGACCCATTGTCGCCGAGACGATGTCGCCGCTCGCTCTCTCTTTCTCTCTCTCTCTCTCTCTCTCTCTCTCTCTCTCTCTCTCAGTAGCGAAGGGGGTTGAAAACGAGTCGAGTCGAGTCGAGCGGGGAGGGCCTGCGGAAACGAGGGGTTGAAGTGGTCTTCGCGTTTCTAGTCAAGGAGAGAGGAAAAAAGGAGGACGAATTATATAACACACCGGAAGAAGAGTATAACACGCGGCGCCTGCTTTCTTCCACCCATCCGCATCCGTCCGAGAATAGTTAACGATCGTTTCTGGATGCAGGACAAGATCATCGCCCCTTTCCTCTAACGACAATCTCTCGTCGCTTAACAGGCATTTCGTCGAGACCTTTTTTTCTTTGTCTCTTTCTCTTTCTGTCTCTCTCCCTCTCCTTCTCGTCGTAGGACGGCGAACCTCGAGTCATTAGGCAGACCAGGGTAAAAAGGGGTAAAAATTAATGTCTCAGAACGAACGCTCAGCCTGTCGAGTGGCCAGAGCTAAGTCGTGATGGCCCTCGTGTCTTTACGATTTTTCATCGCGAGCCATTTGTTCGTAAGATCCTGGGAGGCTATACTCTCTCTCTCCACCCCAAGTTACCAGTTGAACGACCTTTGATTCCTCGATGAGGTTGACGTATAACTGAATTAATAACGAGCCATTTCGAACGGCTCTAATTATAGGTAAAATTCGATTGAAAAGTGAAAAATTTGCCGAGATATAATATAAGATCGTCTTGTATGTGTGTGCGTTTTCAAAGTATAAAATCTCGAATAGAATGGACACGATATTATGGAGTCATGACGCGTTGAGAAATGGATCTATGCGAGAAAGCGAGTTCAGTTGAGGCTTAAGCTCGCGCATCGTCTACGCGCCTTCAAGCCTGCCGCACACGACGAGTACGTTGACGTACGTTCACGTACATTCACGTGTAATAGGTAGAGCGTGGTATAACGCGGACACGTATCGTGCGCGCACACAAGACTGGGCCCCGAAGTTTCCGACGTAAGACGGCGGAGATCCGCCGTGTTCTCGTATGCCGTATGGCGTCCCGCGCGTTACCTCCCACACATGCCGTGTAGAAAGTTTACTAGATGGAAATCTATATCTTATTTTACGGCCGGCCGTGCTCAATATTCTTGACCCGCCGGCCTCGAGAGCGGCTGATATAAATGGTCCGCGTAAATCTTTCCAGTCCGTGGCTCAGCATCGGTTAGCCGCGGCGCCGATAAAGAGATGCATCTCTTCTTTGTGGAGATGGAAAATATTATCAGCGCTATATTATCGCGAAACTTGGATGCGCTGTGACGACTTCGAATTAATTATGTATATTTCCGAGAGAAGAAAGATATGTACTTTTCTTTATTTATAGCTGAAATAGTATATTGTTGAAATTCTCCGTATATTCGACAAATCCAAGAGTCTTAATTGGTGTCTCTTTTGGTATCGTGATCAATAAATTAGTTATGTATAAAAACGAAATCTGCCGTAATCTCAGACAGAGTGATTAATATTACTAAGTCATTAATAATATTAATAAAACACAAGTGTTAATGCAATCATATACAGATTCGTGTTTTGCAATGCTAATGTTTCCGCGATAATCGTGGTGCTGCATCGGCGGTATCTATTTGTTCCACTTAAAGATGCATTTTTTTTCCAGACTGTCAGTGTGGACGGTTTTCATTTTGTACAGCTTTCATTCTCTTTATTGGATTATTGGACAGCCGATGCGATAGTTCGCGGAACGCGTCATCGGTAATCGGAGTAATTGCAGATGCAAAATAAATATACGTCGTCGCGCTGTCGGCGTGGATTACCTATCTCGCATCATGCGCGCGCTTCTAATAACTATCGATAACGTGGATGAAAAGGAAAATGAAAAAAAAAAAGGATGAAAAGAGAGAAACGTTGATGCTTCATCGTGGCATTTGTCGGCGCGAAGTTATTGCATCCGAGGCTAAGAAACATTAAGTATCCTTAACCCACTGACCGGTTCTCCGCGGCGCGTTAAAATGTGATAGCGCTCGCGGTGCGCACTCGAGGATCGTATCTGATTTTGCGCAAAAAGTCCGGCTTTCGTGCCAGATTAGAAAGTTAATCTACATTTCGTTAGGTGTAACACCGTTCACCATGGCGCGCCGTATAAGTGTAATTACACACGGCAGCATATTGCGAGACAAATACGACGGAAAGGTTCGACTTACAGCCATTATACATATTCGAAATTCAGTTCTCCACCCAAAACTTTTTTTCTCTTGAGGCGAGGCGACGCGATTTTTATGCTCCGAACAAATATATCACAAATATTGTTATTCATGGCGCTCGTTGGAAATGAATAACATCCATTAGCGAGCACTTAGAGAGAATTCAATTACGAATAAATAACTGCGAAACATTATTTTTGCGCATTTGACATCTATTTATATTAATATATACATTTTTCGAAAAGCATTTCTCCGTTGATGAAAATGACAAGATTTCGAAAATGAAGTTTCCTGTAAAATAATTAATCTGCGCCGGAAGAAGCCAACGCGGATATTTTATTTGTATTTCAAATATTCCTTTTGTTTCGACGATGTTACTTATGTTTCGTCGTAGAGAGGGATTTCGTCTTGCTAGAGGAGAATCTCGAAGGAGCGTCTCCGCTCGCGAAAGGGTTGCGAAAGTAAGTCAGTAAAGCAAGGGTGAACTTTCGGCCGAATTCAAAGATTAAAACGGCGGTGTCTCTTTAAGCGTCTTGCGAGAATCACGAACCTCGTCGTTTCTGAAATCGTCTCGATTTACCGACAGTCTCGGGCGTCATTTTTAATGGTTATACTTTCGAAAGTGCGAACGTTTATTCAAAATGCGATCATTAATGGGTAGAGAAGCGATGTCACTTTTACATCGCCCTAAATAAATGAATTCACGAGAGCATGAAAACTAACGCGACCTTGCTTTTTATACTTCAACGAATACTTATTACTTCTAGCTGCATCTCGGACTATTCTATATCAGCTGCGAGCGATAAGATAGCCGCGGAAAAAAATCACTCTCATGGCAACAATCTCAGGACGCGTTGCGGATTTGCGTGTTGCGGAAAAAGTGAACGCGCCTTGAAAAACGTCTATGAAGAATACGTACAATGATGAAATATAATAACTTGGTCTGCTCCGAGTTTCGCCGCGGTATTAAAAGCATTTACTCTCGCGTATGTATTTTACGATTTTGCTTCTTTAACTTTAATTAAATTATGAAACTGACACGTTTTGATACGATAGTGTTAAAATATACCAAGTATCCGATATTAAGGCGCAATCCGATTATTAAATCGGCTCGTGCATTAAATGCAGGCTATTCGCGAGAAGCGTTAAATTCCATCTAAAAGTATCTCGCTTCCTTTCTTCATAACTAAACTCTGCGGAGAACTCTCGAGAGTCACGTGATTTGTCCGGCTAGGCGAGCTCCTCGCGGTTTCCCTTCCCATTAAATTTTAATTAACTGCGGGTGGGAAAAAACGAAGTAAGTGCACTATACCCCACAATATGCATACTATAGCCCACGTTTTGCCATCCGCGTAATTAGTTTCATCGACCACTAAGGCCGTACAAGGTGTTGGACAAAAAGGTAGGAGACTCGTCGAGTCTCCGTGAAAAAGGACTTAACCGTTGTTCCTTGTTTGAGAAGCAATTCGAGAACGTGGTACTTATATCTCGCAATCATTCCTTCGTATAATTAATAATGCTAAGAAAAACAAAAAAAAGAAGTAAAAATTATATTGCGTTATAATTTTTTTATTTTGCAAAAGTTTAAACTTGATTACTTCGACGATCAGAAAATTTACAGTTTCGTAAAATAAATTCAAACGTGCGTTTTTAATTCATCTATTTCTCAGAATTTTTTATCGCTACGATGTTGCGCAAAAATGTCAATTTACCGGCTATTAGTCCGCCATTCGGATCTGTCAACAGAGCGTCGTGCAAATATTGCACCGAGATTTCTTATCTTGTATCACAAACAGCCGCGCGGTGACAATCGGCGCACGGGCAGGCTCGCAATAAGTCGGAAAAATTGCCAAGGCGATTCGCGATCATGCTCCGGTCGTCATTTCGTCGCGGTCTCATAATCGATAACGGACGTGATCGCACCCCGCAACAGCGGGGCTTGACAGGCATATAAAAAAGATTGACGGTCAGTCTATTGTCGAATCATTTCGTTCGATACGATCCAAGGTCGAGACGAGAAAAAAAAGCGTAGGCGTATATATCGTCCTCCCTCCTCACATCCCCACGGTAGAGACTCTATTCAAATTAACCCTCACGGAAAAAATGCGGAACCGCCGCGGAAGGGTTGGTAGAAAATTAGAATAGGCTGATGCGCGCGTCGATAGGCTATGCATATGCGCCGTGACTGTACGTTCATTTCTTCGACCACGGTCTTCGACCATACGGCGTTCATACCGGCTTAATCATTTTTCTTTTCTTCCTCCGAAGTTGTATCTTCCCACCGGAGTTTACCGATATTTTAACGGATAAGGGGAGAAATATATTTAAGATGATCACTACATCACATATTATTATGTCAATATAGCACACACTCATATCTACGAATTTTCTAACTAATTTTTTATATTAAATAAATATTTAAACTTAATTTTAAGACCCCAATGTTTTTATTAAATAAATATCTAAGCCTAATTCTAAGAACCTAATATTATTTGTTCATATAATCCCTAGTTTAAAGATATGTACATATGTACTTTTATATAATAAAAGCAAATATTGTTTGATGTCAAAAACTGATAAAAAAACTGTATTTTTTTAACTTTTTTTTCGTTTTTGACATAAAATCAACCTGTTTATTATAATACATTATTGTTTATATTTTAATTGTGGAAAAAAATTTTTTAATCTCTGTATATTCAATACAAAGGCAGTTAAAAAAATTGTCATTTGAAAAATAATCACAGACTACTTTAGGATCTCCTTAATCGCGATATAAAAGAAACATAAAGCGGAGCGATTTTTTTATTGTGAAAAATCATGAAGGCTGTCTCAGCATCACATAAATAAATATTTATTTAAATAATATTTTTTGTGATGAATATTTTCAAATCTTGTAAATATATTAGTTGTATCTCAATGTGATGAAATTTTTATGAAGCCAGTTGTGCAAGAAAAAAGATCGTGAAACTTCAGTGTCTATCGATAATTGTGTCTTTTTAAGTCACTGCGGTGGCGAAGCTAAAGTTGAGTGTGTTAATTACTAAACACGGGCCGGTTACATCGCTCGCAAAATTGCATGAATGCATGAATTCTGGCGTACGAGTAATTTACGAGTATGCTGCGTTGAACGCGAGCTGATATTAGAACTAACGCTCGTTCTGTTAAAACATTCATAGCGAGGCTATAGGTCGGCTGATTAGCTTGCGATATTAATCAACGAAAATTAATTAACTTCCGGGTTTAAAATATTGTCGAAATGCAAAGATTTCATCGATAATTTCATCGCGAATCCGCGGTATGTGGCCGCTGGAAAAAGAATATTTTTGGGCAAAAACTCGTTTCGTAACTTGTCGTTTCCTCTGTCATCTCGTTCGTAATTTTTATTTCTCGTGCTCAAAGTGTTTGCCGTGCCGTTGTTTAATCTTTCATTCGGCGCTATTTGTGATAAAGGGACCACTGGCGTCGCTCTTTTCCGCAGTGCTCTCTCGACCCCCCGGGACCCCCCTTGCGCTGCTTTCTCATCGCTTTGATTTTTCTCGAGACGTCCGCCGAGAGGCATTCCACCGCATGAATTCTTAACCGGCGAAATTAGCGAATTAAAAGTGTGAGAAGGATGGAAAAACGTGCGGACCCGGAACAGGTTGCTGCCGCTAGAAGGTCGAGGAAGCGAGGTTTGCGGAAGTGAGAGTGCGTCGGACGAAAGGAAGACTTTCAGAGTCTGAATCTGGGAACGTTCGTCCTTTTTCTCATTTTACCCGTGGCACCTCGTAAATACGGATATGCAAGCTCGTTTCCAAACTGTTCCACGCGCAGAAGCAGAGATGGTTGGAAACGGAGGTCGAGAACCAGAAGCCTTAATTTTTATTCATGCGCCGACGAAACGGCAATTTTTCGCAGTATTAAGTGAGCTTTAAAATTGTCCGGTCAATTTCTTCGGTAGAACGTGCTCCTTTTTTCAAGCACCACTATCATCGTTGCGGCGACGCCCTCTCGATGGGTTAGTCTCCTTTTCAACGCACTTTGTGATCCTTCCGATGGATGCGAAACCGCGTGCTCCATTCCGCGAGAATCCCTTTAGAAATTACATCCAATGTGAGTAGGTATAGTTACGTAGTCGCTCGAGGGAGAATACCGATGTGTTATCAGTAACGTGGGTATTACGCATCGGCGTCTTTCATTGCGCGAATTATGCTCATAGACGGATCATTAGGTCATAGATGTTACCAAATGGACGCCTAGATTAGGGGCTTTCGCAGCATATAACAATCGCAATTCCGTATAGTCCTTTGAGATTGTTCTACGCCATTCTATCTGCGCCGCTTTTCGAGCGGCGATTTTCGCAGCCAACACACGCGCCTAGTTAGCGGCTCCAGGAAAACCGATTAGTTCCTGGCGCGTAGGGCGGTCGATCATTAGATTTTGGCCGGGAAATTGAGTTTTGCTTGCTGCCGAAGGGATAATCTTTGGTATAGCCTCTGGCCTGCTATACATACGAACTCTATCTGTCCTTCTCTCTCTGTCTCTCTCTCTCTCTCTCTCTCTCTCTCTCTCTTGCTCTCTATTTCTCTTTCTCTCTCCAGGGGTGCATCCCGATCGTCGCATACGCTCACATGTGCATGCATGCGTGTGTATGTGTGTATGTAAGTGTATGTGTGTGTGTATGTGTATGTGTGTGTTGCGTGTGTCGTAGGTGAATATACATACGACCGCGCTCGCGCGGTCGTGTGCGCTTGCGACGGTGGCGGCACGTAACTTCGGTTCCATTATTGAGCGATCGGACGATCGAAAAATTCCCGCGCTTTTTCGCACGCGGCTACCCCGGTGGGGCGAACCAAACTCTCATTGGCTCGGCCGTTTGGTCATCCTTGCGCGCCGTTGATACGAGAGGGGGTGAACGGACTCGCTCACCCTCATTCTCGTTCTCTCTCTCTCTCTCTCTCTCTCTCTCTCTCTCTCTTACACTCCGCACCCTCGCCAGGTATTTGTCTAGGCTACAGATATTGACCAGCTATCGATATCGTGGACACTCGTCGATATTATATTCTCTGTTGCCGCTTGCTTCCCCTCCATCGTATCCATTCTTTCGTTTCGCTCTCCCACCCTATGGATTTTACCGATCGTGCGTTCTCGTGTAAATTTCGGTTAATGAATTATATGTATAATATATAGACATGCGTGCATATATGCGCGCGAACGATGTAACTCGTGTGCATATTTGCGGAGCGATAGAACGGTAGAGGAGGAAGGGGGCACATCGGCACGCCGGCGAATTCCCGCCGATTTTTGAACACGAACGACCAATCGCCGCGTGCCCCGCCGCGCCAGAATTTCATCGAAATGAGAAATCAATACACGGTGCAAACGCTATAACGGGATTGTTCCGTTGCAAAAATGCGCGCGGTTTCCGAGTATGCCGCTTTGCATTCGCATTACTTCGATATTAATTAGTACGTGCTAACGTATTATTGCTTTCCCTGTTTATACCTGCATATTATTTATATATGTTGTACAGCTATATATACATAGGATGTAATCTTGCGCTGCAAGAACGGTAGAGCTTAACAAAATTAACAGAAAATTAAATGAATATAATTTTGAAATTGCGATTTTTGTTCAATACATAAAGTATCTTGTAATGAATTTATTTGGCTTCTACTTTCTATATTTTTGTACTTCATTAATTTTTTACGTTACATTTACATTAATTCTGGAAAAATTTTATTAACGAAAGAATGATTGGAATTGCAATAAATAGTAAAATTTGCAACTAATTATGACTAAGACAAATTATCGAGCGCTGGTTGGCAAGAAATAACATTTATGATTTACAGAGAGTCAACAAGCTTGTTGAGTTTGCATGTTGTATGGTTATAAATTTTACACCGTCCAATCATTTCTCCTTAAGACATTCGAAAATAGAAATATTTCGATTTGTGGCTAAACTTGGCTCCGAGCGTTCGCAGTTCGTCACGAGATACCGTTGCAAGGTTTGCACCCTCTCCCTCGGTGCAACCGAGGTCGGGGGCTGCACATACGGGTACATTTAAAACATTTTATCGGTAGAAGTGTAGAAATCCAAAGCGACCCTTTACGTACGCGTGTGCATACACGCCCAACTCGAGCACCACCCTACGAAGGAGGACGATGACGAAGGGTGGGATATGTGAGGAAGGGCGGTTATTAATGTAAGGGGTGGCTGAGCAGTAGTTATTTGGACGTGGGTGGTCGCAACAGAGGGCGAGAGAAAGAGATCCAGAGAGAGCGCGCGCGCGAGAAAGAGAGAGAGAGAGAGAGAGAGAGAGAGAGAATGTGAAGCAAGAAGATAGAAGATGGGCCAGCTAAAATCAATGCGAGTCTTTCTTTCGCTGCTATTTACAGTTAAGAAACGACAAGTTGGGCCGAAGTAGCGCGACGTGGAAATAAATAAAAAGATTAGTAACGCCAACATGGAAAATCAGGTTATACTGGATATTCTCGTCAAATTCGCAATTCGTCTATTTTTATAAACTGTTCGGTGTACGAAGGCTCGGTTCAAGCGAAATCACGAGTATCCTATGATCTACATCGCGCAAGACGATTCTCTTCCTGATTCGTCGAAGACGATTTGAGAGAACGATTCGTTACGCCGGCAAAGAAACGTTGAGGATCCGTTTACTTTGTCAATAAGCCTTTTCCCGGAATCGATTGTTACTGAGGGTTTCGTATCTCTCGTTTGCTCCGCACGGATTCGGACAATTCGATTAAATAGCTCGAATACCCGAGGCGGGGCGTTTTTTTCCTCGTTCTTTGTTTTTTTTTCCATTGCCTCGCAAAAGCAAATCTTCGTTAAGGTCAACGAGATTTTTCCAAGGGGCTAGTAGTCGTGCGCGCGGCGCTGACCGTTCGGCGTTCGCTTGCGAGTCTAATATCTTCCGAGTGACTACGCTCATCCCTTAATGAAATTCTTTCTACCCGGACGCGACCCATTGGATTGCCTTTGCAGCCAGATCAGGTTTTCTCATTATTGCAAATCCTTCATGCCTGATCCGGTCTGGTCGATGTTATTTTAGTCGCATGCTGCTTCCTACGCGGATGCATTGTTATCCAAATATCGGAAGCCTCGCGGGGCGCGAAAGAGCAGTACGCAGGGCGATAGGATGCATTCGTTCGTTCGTTCGACCGTATCTATGAGAACATAGGAATATTTTACTTGCACGCATGTTGCATGCACAAAGCAATTTCGCACCGGCGCGCATTGAAGTTAGTCACAATCGGGACGCATGATTGCCCGTACAGACAATAACTGCATATTAATTTATTGATTATTGGCTATAGCCCGGACGATATAGTATTCATAGAATTTACTATAACAGCAATATATATTCGTGCACTAATTTATTGACCAATAACTCGGCGTGAGTTCTATAACGACGACGAGCCCTGGGCAGCGGTGTGGTGGGGTACCAGAGCTTAACGCATATTATTCTGCATTAATTTACGGGCGGTGCCGATTACGCGGCGGTCAACTTTAATCGGGCGTAATCGAGGAAAAAGCTCACGCGCCGACCCGATGTTGTTAACAACAACAACAAATGAACAAGGGAGCCACTCACCCGTATGCAGTCGTGTATGCTGTTGCACGTGGCTGAGCTGCTTGAACCTGCGGTCGCAGTAGCTGCATTTGTACGGCTTCTCGCCGGTATGGACCCTGATGTGTTGCACGAGTTGGTGATTGCTGGAGAACGACTTGAGGCACTGCTGGCACTGGTGCGGCTTAACTTCGTTGCTGGTGATCATGCCGCCTGGTCCGACGCCGACGCCGACACCGACACCCAGACCGGCCAAACCACCGGCGACGCCGCCGCCGGGCCTCGCCGTCAATGCACCCGCGCCCAGCTCCCTCGCGTGCATCTGCATCGCGCTCTTGTGCATGAAGATCTGCGAGAAGAACTGCCGGGGTTAGTTGGTACGCTGTACTTTTCACCGAGCAACGGAGGATGGCAGATCGACCCTGACCGCCGCACATTTCGTAGTCGATCGCCATCGTTTTCGCATTGCCGAAACTGAAGAGATTACCTCGTCTTCTCGGATATTGATTGTTTTGTAAAAGATTTGAATATTTAAAAACTT
>Ga0157364_1005495_pt1 | contig 12911 bp, 9 predicted proteins | sample AttsexASBM2_FD_111476 | JGI IMG/M metagenome (GOLD analysis project Ga0157364, IMG submission 111476) | Fungus gardens microbial communities from leaf cutter ant in Ribeirão Preto, State of São Paulo, Brazil - Atta sexdens ASBM2 | ecosystem: Host-associated > Fungi > Mycelium > Unclassified ... | reverse complement strand
CAGAAACATAAACTTTGGAAAAATATTTATTTGACTTCAAAAATACAGATTTTAGAAGAATATTTTACTTTTTGATTTTTACGTAAAATTTGTAGTGATAAGCAACGAAAAGATGGAAGAATTATAACAAGGATACAAATATCTGCAATGAGAAGTAAATTTTTTAATGAAATGTTGTTTATTAAATAGAAACACATTTAAAAACTCACGTAGTAATCAATTTTTAAGATATACATTTCAGTCAGGCAAGATTAATTATGAATAATAATTAACAAATAATTAATTATTAATAATAAATCTATAACAAAAACAAGATAGCTGCACTTATATTACTAAAAGATTATACTGACACTTTAAGTTATTATAGATATTAGTGAAAATATCGTATCGCTACTGCATTAAAATGGAGCTCAACGAGTGCGTTAACAACAATTGAATAACTTATGTTTGTATATGGAGACCGGTACTGGATACGGCTTTGGCACTGCCACCGGCACCGGATACGGTCGGTCTACATGCACGATCTTCTCGATGGGGACGGGAAACGGTTGCGGTACCGGTACTGCCACCGGTCGATCGACTGGGACGTGCAGATGTTTCTCGACTGTCACCGGGACTGGCCGGTCCACATGGACGATCTTCTCCACGGTTACGGGATACGGTTTAGGCACTGGCACCTGCACGGTGTGTTCGACATGAATCGGTACGGGAACTGGTATATGCTTAGTGACCGGTACTGCTACGGGTACTGGGACCGGATGTGGCACTGGCTGCGGAACAGGCACATGCACTGAAGAAAAATACAAAAATATTATTCACAGATCCCTACTATCCATTAATATGTAAATATTAATTGCGACATTAGGTTTAATTTACGTAATAAATAAATCAAAAACATAAATAAATAAAATCACATCTTTCTTTCACTACTCTTTCACTAAAACTTAAAAGAAAGGAGATAGTTTATGAATGATTCTTTCTAATTAAACTAATTTAAATATTATTATGGAATTAAATTAATTAATATTACAACAGGCTTTAATTTTGAAATAAATATATTCAAGATCAATAAAATTTTATATGTTAACTCACCGACTGGCTGTTGAACTAAGACGGGTGATGGTTCGAGTGGAGCTTCGTAATCCGGTGGACAATATATGTGTATACCATGTCCATTCGAGCAATCTACATTTCTTTTCTCATGTCTTTTTGGCTCTGAAGCGCTCTGCAATTTTTCTGAATCCTTCAATCCGTCAATGGGAACGGCTACACTGCTGGCCAACACCAGTATTGTTACCTGTATAAACGTCACAAAGAGATATCATGTCGAATAATTTACATTTTTATATAGAATATTCTTGGACAATTTACTTTAAACAAATTCATTAAAATCTAGGTCAGCATTTTAATCAGATGTCTAAAGCGACATGAAAATTTTTCGAACTTGACAACATTTTGAAAAATAGAAAATCTTATTGTATATCTGATTTTATCGTATATCTGATTTTAAAAAGATTTGACTTGTATAATTCATAATTTCAGTTCAATTGCTCTAACTTTTTTTTTTGCGGTATTGGATTAGTTTAAATCACTTTAAATCAAGATATTATAACGCATAATTATCCATTGCAATACACAAACGATCAACAAATCACTAGATCAACATTCTTCATTCTTTATCGCGGTGTATCCGGATTTTCGATCGCGACAGTGCACGGAAAGAATGGTTTTACTGAAGTATCTGAAAATTTAGCTAATTACAGATCTGAAAATAATTTTGTTTAGATCAACAAAATAATTATGTAAAACACTCAAACTGGTTACAACTTTTTGCAGAATTGTTATCAACATTTAAACATTCTATGTAATTATTGTGATGATCCAAAAAAGTTATTTTTAGATGTGTAACTAAATTTTTAGATACTTTAGCAAAATCGTTCTTTCCGTGTAGTAAAATAAAAACGAGAATTCAGATAAGTACCAGGAAGAGCCTCATGATTAGTCGCTCGAGAGTTTCAGTTGCCAGTCGGGATGCCAACGAAAAACTGAGTTCGCTCCGGAATTGTGGCCTTCATATGTATTTATAGGGCATCATCGCTTGAACAAAGAAGAACAACGATTACAAGGAGCGATATACTTTCGCTACCTGAACCTGGGCGACAGCCAAACAGCTGCATTTCTCTCCTAGGAGGTTGAACGAAGGCGATGTGGAAGACGCACAAAAAATCCTGGAGCATTCATTAGCGATGCATTTAATCGGTGGTTTATCGGCAATTATTTGGTCTTTCGATCGTTAGATAGCCGCGATAGCGCGCGATACGTGATTTAATTCAATCACGCAGTGATATATGATTGGAATCGGTCCGCGCATTGAATTAATAATTATATTATAAAACATTAATTTTATGATTAATTTTATGAGGTAATCTATATGACTATTTAGAATTTTATTTTTTTGTGTGATATAAAAAAACATTAAAAAATACATATTATATATTACATAGAATTTTTATATAGCATATTTTGATATTACATATTTATTTTAATTTATATTACAATTCTATTTTAAAATCTTATATGAATTATAGATTATTTAAAGTGGACCAGATAATGTAGTTGGTAATGTAGTTGGATTAAATAAATCATTGATCACATCATTGATTCTTAACAGAAAATAATAAATAAGTTTACTGCAATTAATTAATTAATCAGTACTATTATTTGATATGCAGATTAAAATATTTAGTGTATAAAAAAATTAACATGGAATATTTTTTTAACGAATTAATGCATAAATTATCGCTGATGTAATTCATGAGTTTTGCGCAACAAGAGATGAAAATATACGGCAGCAAATGCAAATAGCAACTTCGATTTCTTTCAGCGTTCTCCAGCGTCCTCTATTCGGTCAACGAGATCGAGCTGGACGAGTTTTCCTCTTTCGCTTCCGCGTTAATCGCGAGGACTTTCCTAACTTTCATTTTCTAAGCGTCTAATGCCATCGCATTCTTAATGCCGGCCACGTTACTCGCCATTCATTATTCATCGACAAGTTAGAGTCGGCGAACACGTAACAATACGCCCGATGACGCTGACCAACCAAGATTTACTAGTCACGAATGCGCGAATTAGCAGAATGCACACGTACATAGTGATCAAGAACAACAAAAAACCAGCCTGGTGGACAATTCGAGAACAGGAAAACAATATTGTTATGGAAAAACAAGAAAAATGTTCGCTACTCGAACTTCTTTTATAGACTCTTCTTTTATGGACTTCTATCCAAGGATCACACCAAATCAAGAGAAAGTCAAAATGATGATTTATTTTAACGTCATGAAAGTCAAAATGAAGATTTTTGACAAAATTCGACTGTTTCTATCAATAAAATTTCTAAAAAATTAATATCACAGGCAAAAACATGTGATCATTATTCACTTTGAAAATGATAGATTATACGTATCTTAAGATAGAAAAACTCCTAATATAATCATCATTCGAGTATTTCAAGTTATTTCAAGAATGTTTCGTATATATTTTTAAGATAGGAAATTCGAAAAACATTTTCCGATAATAATTCTACTTTATGAATTTTCCAGAAAGATGAAATACAATCTTTATTTTTTCTAGTTCTATAAAAATGGACTGCAATTCCTCGAATTCTTTAAGATTACAAATATATATTTTTTAAATAATTCATGAATCTTGTAGATAATAATATTGAAAAAGACAACATATTGTCAACTTAAAATTTGCTAATCTAGAGTAGCATGACTGAAGAATTAGCTGTTGCAGTTGTATCAATGTTTATCGCTCATGCAGACAGTATCTATAAACGACGCGCAGAATTCTTAGGCGTTTTCCTTTTCCCCGTACGTGCGCGGAAGTGAGTTTCCAGGCATAATTAGATAGGTATAAGGATGTAGGTAAGTAGTACAGGTACTTTGATCGTTGAACGTAATTGCAATGTCAACATTGCAAGCACGAGTAATCGAGTGAGAAACCAGTGTCGTTCTTGGCAAAAGACATGGCTGCATTCACATCAATATCAAATAGTATTCAGTATTATTTAATATATCAAACATTATTAAATATCTGATCTCTTCATATTGTAATGAATATCAAATTTGAAGATATTAACTAAAATTATTTAATTTCATCAACATTATCTTAAACTAGAGATACATAATAATGTATATGTTGGAAAAAAAGTAAACATTGAATAAATTAAATTTTTTAATACAAATTGCTTTAATTAAAATTGCTCTTAAAGTGAATTAAAAAAATTTTTTTTTAACATAATTCCATTAAAATCAAGTCTGAAGAGATCAATATGTATATGTTTAAATATTCAATATTCTGTATAAATCTGTGTGAATCAAATTTTAATCAATTTAATATTAATTAATTTTATTAATCAAATTTGACTTAATATAAATTAGTATTTATTATGGTATATGATGCGTTTATTAACTTATTTCATTTTAGTTACAGGGCTTTATATGTGTCTGATGTTATTTTGAAATGTCGTCACAAACTAAATCGATCGCAGACAACTTTCATCACCGGAAGCTTAGGGTATCAATTAAAAAGCGTAAGTTTCCGATTTGATCGTAAATGGGAACTTGCTTTGTTCCTTGATCTAGACCTGTTAAGTTGTCATTGGTAATGCCATTCGCAAATATAAAAGGCTTCTGTTGTTGCGATCTTATGAACAGTTTGTTCGCAACTAGAGCACCATGTCGAAGATCTTTGTAAGTAGCACTTACTCATTTAAGTGTAAATCAAAATTAAAGTGTGAATATAAATTATGAATTCTAAACTGATTACTTAATTTTTCTAAAATTAAAACTTCCAAATATTCTTCATTAAATTCTTCCAATTTTCTTACTAATTTATACAACGCATTTTTGAGCATAATTGAATTTTGTAAAACATGAATTTATCAAAATTTGAAATTTCTTTACGTTAATATTATATTCCAGCTATTCCTGACATTATTATGCACCTGTGCATTCGCATCGGTGCTGAAGAACATGAAGCAGCAAAAACGGGGTGTTATCAGTAACGACGAATGGATCGGTTTCTCAAGTCCTTATGGACATGGACAACCATGGTCAATCGAGCGTAATTCTTGGAAAGGTCTCAAACTTCCTGAAGTTAATCTGCATGCAGGGTAAAAATAATACACTTATTAAAAATATTAAACAAGATTTATATATAAATATAATTTAAAATAATTTAAAGTAAATCTCTTTAAATTGTATTTAAAAAATAAATGTTTCGTGTTAAGTTTCAATGTTCTAAAATAATTCTAATTAAATAGAATAAAATAATGTATCTATGTATATTAAAAGTAAATAATATATAAATAAGATTTATATAATTTAGAAAATTTAAAGTAAATTTCTAAATTACATACAATTTTCACGTTAAGTTTTGTAAAATAAGTAACATAAAATATTAGTCAGACGAGAAATTTTATGAATATCATATAGTAAGAATAAATATTTTTCGAAGGATCATTTTCTTCTTTACAAATTATACTCCTTCATTTTGAATAATACTTCAAAAAAATTATAATATACTTTCTAAAAATCTTAGGATATCTATAAAATGACAATGATTAATCATTATATTCATAAATGTCGACCGACAGGTTGCATCTAGCAAGTGCGTCTTACGATAGAAGTGGCATCGCCTTAACACCCGAAATTGTGAAAACTGTACCAGTGTATTTAACGAAGCACGTAGTGCTGGAGAAGCCGGTGCCAGTTCCGGAGCCGATAATCATAGAGAAACCGTATCATGTGCCATTACCGATCGAGAAGATAGTTCATAAACCAGTCCCGATGTCTCAGGTAACATTCCGTCAATTTTACTTTCTTTCAACAGCACTTTTAACGAAGTCTATTAATAATGACATTTTTTTCTTTTATAGTAATTTTGTGGAAAACAATATAAAAAAATCATGGAAATTCCTTAATATTAAAATTATATTGATAAGCAAACATATTAAGCTATTCTGAATATAAAGTCAATTTATATTATTTATATAAAGTCAGTTTATCTTTAGATGCTCAGTAGCCAATAAAATAATTCGTAGAGCATCTGAAGATAAATTTAAAGAAGCCTTAAATATAAGGTCTGCCTATGAATATTATTCTTCATATTTTTTTCTTCTTCTTTCTATTTCTATTAGGACGACTTTTACCAAGCTCCGGTTAACTTAACCAGTCTCGAAGAGAGAAATTATAAATGTATTAACTCTTCAGTTCGCATTTTTTCTTCGACGTTAGCTTCAGTTGGAATTCTGCAAAGTTATTAGACTGGTTAAGTTAATCGGAGCTAAGGCCCGGTTGCATCAACGTTACTTTAATTTTAAGCGAGGAAGCTTAAAATTCTCTTTGTTCCTATCTCTTTTCAGTTTTAAAAGATGAGATAGAGAGAGTTTGAAGTTTTGCTTAAAATCAAAGTAACGTTGATGCAATCGGGCCTAAAAATCGTCCTTAATTTCTATCGGGAAATTCTCAGGCGATGCCAACCTCAGTGAAGCAGCCGATCGCGGTATCCGTACAGCAGCTGTATCCAGTCCCAGTAAAGCATCCGGTATCCATACCAGTTCCGGTGCCGGTACAGCCGTTACCACCCTCATCGCTTCCGCTGCATTTGTTACCACCCTCACCGCTTCCTCTGCAATCGTTACCGCCTTCATTGCTTCCGCTGATCCCCTTCAGCGATCATCCTGGTGCCATCTATGCGCACGACTACGCACCCGATCTTCACGTCCACCCGTCGCCGGTCGTCGTCCACTTGGACCACGGCATTCACGACATCGCTCCCCTTGCTCATAGCATCAGCCATGGGATTGGTCATGTGCTGGAGCACGGTTATGGCCATGGTTACGATTACTACGATGCCCATGTTGATCTCCATGGGCACGATCATAAAAAGAGGAAGACTGACAGGAACTGAGCAAACAGAGGGCGGAAGGTCATTGAAATTATAATGTCATGTATATATATATATATACGTATGTGTGTGTGTGTGTGTAGAATCAACAGCTTGTTAGATCGACTGTTCGTTTATGTATATAATTTTAATTGAAGGGAAGTTTTAATAAAATAAAAGAAAATTTCTTTTATTTTAAGTATCTAGAAATTCTAAGTATCTTGTAATTATAAACTCTTTAGGATTCTCTTGGAATTATACATCGAGGGCTTTATGGAGGATATATATATATATATATATATATATAATGACAATGGCAAGGGTTTCTTACGCTTCGCGCAAAGTCATGACGTAGATTCGTTTGGTCCAAATCTATAGAAATATTAACTTAACGTTTTTTTAAAAAGTCTTGAAAAAATTAAGTTTGATTGAAAGATTAAATGCTTTTCTCACCTTTTTTCCTTTTCATAATTTTTGTTTTCATGGTGGTCACAATTCTTTTTTTTCCTTTTTTCTTTACGCATTTCCGTTGTCCACAAGAGACATACCGTGCATGCGATGCGTCTATAATACGATAAAATATAGCAGATAAAATATAGCTATATTAATGAGACAAATAATATCGTCTAAATAATTTTCTTATAATGCGATAATAAAATAGGTGGCTGTAGCTTCAGAACCATACATATTAATATTATAATAAGCCACGTATCGCATTAGTATATGAATCCACTGAAGTAGAACACTGAAATCATATATATAATATGGACTAATGCATGCGTAGACATCATCGTGACCTTATTTATCGTTTATAATTTCATTTTAAGTATAAAATGGCGTTCTACGTAGGATATTATTAATTATGACTTAATTAGTTATAACTCTCTTTTGTATTCTACTTGGATAAGATCGATATCACGATGATAGTCAAAATGATAGTTAAAATAAATCATGATAGGATCAATAAATGACCTTTAATATATATAATTTATTTTAATGCTATTTTGATGTCATTTTAATGATGTTACTTTGACTTTTTATTCTATTTGAAAATTTGCAATGTAATATCAAGTGTCGCATTTTTCATTAACAGCCCTGCAATATAAATCTTTGAAAGACACTGTATATATGGCGAAAGAAGAGAGAGAAAGAGAGAAAAAGAGAAAGAGAAGAGAACGAAAAAGAACGAGAAAGCGAAGGAGGGGAGGAAAGAGAACAAAAGCGAGAGAGAAAGAGAGAGAGAGAGAAAGAGAGAAAGAGAGAGAGAGAGAGAGATATTTTCGCACTAGACATCGACTTTCGTTTTTTAACTTCTACATATAATACATTCAAAAAAAGTAATGTGATTTTATCTCATAATCTACAAGTAACGAGAATAAACATTAAAAGAATCCGTGCAAATCAGAAGAAGTCACACAATCTTTTTGCCTCCTCCTCTTTTCCCGACAAACAGGAAGTTCGTTTAAAACAAAATAGGCGAATATCCGGGCACTATCGGTCTGGGTGTGTTGTCCGAGGGAAAGAGAAGGCAAAGAAATCACATCGAGCATATTCTTCCTTTCTTTCTTCCTTCCTTTCTTTCTCATCGATTCGCGGCGCAAGCTACCTCGACCCGTTATCCGTTATTGAGCCCTTTCTACTCTTGAAAGCAGAACGCGAGGACGGTAAGCGACGCTACGGCATGGCGAACGAGATCGTTCGGTCTCTCTCTCTCGCATCCGTTTCGTAGAACAGCTGATCCATCCAGCGTTATCGAGGAAGAGAAACGCCAGGGTTTCCCGTATACGTGTTTTCCTGAACGAGCTACAAGACGAGAATCGGCACGCCGTGTTTCTACACGACTTCTCCGCCCTAGGACAGCGGACGGCCATGCGTCCGGAGAAATCCGGATCCCGGAAAAATCAATGTTCGGGGGGTGCAATGTGACAGCGCGTCGTGAAGCACAACCAGGGCTGTCATCGACTATGCGTCTGATCGCGATACGTAAGTACATGAATCAGGTATTCGCAGGATCGGCGAGATTTTCGCACGTTTTCTCACATGCGTCTGTTAATAGGACACGAGTATCAGGTTATGTCACGACGTCTGACAATTGTAAACACACGTACCCCATCCCATTGATTGTGTAATACAGCGTCAATGAGGCGACGCGACTTGAAGACTAACAGGATGCTGAAGCTGGACGAGATCGAGAGTGAGAACCTGCCCAAAAAAACGAGAAAGACCATGGAGGAGAAGAAGAGCAAGGGTCACAGAAAGAGTAAGCATGCCAGTAGCAGCGGACGAAAATTACGAAGCAGCGTGGAGACTGTTCCACACAAAGTGGAACCTCAGGAACAGGAGACATCGCTAGATTTGTTGTATCTTACGAAGCATCCTTCTGAAGTATCCTGTAAGATTGAACCATCTGTGTCTAATGAGGACAATTATATTTTAATGCCTCCCTTAGAGGCTCTCGAGGATGCTGAAGTGAGGATGGAGGAACTGCTTGAACAGAGTATGCATAAAATCTCCAAGAATCAAAAGAATGGTAGGTGGAAACACAGTTACAATAAGATGGTATATTTGCGGAAGTACGTAGCTAACAACGATCAAGCGACACAGGACGAAACTAGCCAAAGCACATCTTCCGAGGAGCACGAACGTATTCCTAAAATCGAATGTATCACATACGAAAACCTAGAAAAGATGAAAAGGGACAAGAAGTGGACAAAGAAATTAAATCCTCTTTCCCTGCATTATACGGATAAGAAGAGACCCTATTTGAAGTGTCCCGCATGTGGCGCGACGTTCTTCAGTCCAAATACGTATCAGAGGCACTTACTCTCGCACTTGCATATGACGGCGGAGAGTTATATGTGTAATTTTTGTAATTATTCGAACGTAGAGCCCGGAATGTTATTTGCTCATTTGACCAAGCATCAAAACCAATGCGAATCCTGCAATGAGAGCTTGTTGCGCAAAGACAACTATGAAAAGCACTATCAGTGCTCGATCAGCATATTGGAATGCGGCCTGAAACGCGATCATCATGGAATGTTTGTCTGTACGGTTTGTGAATTGGTATTCGATCTTTTGGCTCAGCTGGAAAAACACTGGTCCAAGCATACCTGCAAGAAACAAAAGTCGTATCAGTGCAACGAATGTAGCGGTATGTATGAGAACACAGAGACCCTGGAAAATCATATATGCCTCAAGTGTCCCATTTGCGGCGAGGTCTATGAGAGTCTCCATCGACTGAAGATACACACAATGTGGACAAAACACAACCTGAAGTGTCCTATCTGTTCTTACGAATTTATTCTCTCCATGGATCACGAGAAGCATATGGCTCTACATAGAAAAGTTTATCAGCCCATGAAAGATTACATGCATTGTTTACGCGCGGTCGATGGTAAGACGTTTCAATGCAATTTATGTGACAAAATATTTTACGCCTTACCTGCCCTTCTTACGCATCTCACCGAGGACCACAACGTGGGGAATGTAAAAGTGGAAGAGGAGATGGAAGACGACGCTTATGAACTGAAGGGGGACGCTATCGATATTGTTGTAGTTCCTGATTTCAAAGATTCTGACAGCTACTATGACAATGAGATCGATTCTTTGCAACAGGAAACCGATCTTTACGATCCGTCATAAAGACAAAATATTACTTGAGTTTGAATCGTGAAAATAAAAGCAACAAACTTGTGAATGATTCGTTAGCTTTTATCAAACATTTCGAACATTCTCGTAATAGTGATACTCAAGTCGGACTACGAAATAAAATTGATACAATTGTAAGTGCCGTTTATAGATGTAACTCTGCGCTATTTTTAAAAATGTATCGTTTGCTTCAGGATTTTGATATCAATTTATACCACAGAACGTTAATTTTACATAGAACATGTTACACATTCTTCTGTCTTTATCTGTTAAGTAAAATATATCGATGATAATTAAACACATATATTAGCGATCCGAAAATAGATAAGGAGAAATAGATACAGAACGGATAGTTGTGAAATGATTGAAATAGCAGATATTTTCTGATGAACCTAATGACGAATTCGAGCTACTTCGCACTGATGTACTAAAGACTGCATTTTACTTAAAATTATTTAATTAGAAACTAATAATATTAATATTAATACTAATATTAATATTACTAAAATATTAATATTACACTAATATTAATATTATACTAATATTAATGTTAATCAACGAGAAATACCAAGTATATATTTAAGTAGAATATATTATATTTCGTCAGTCAAATTAGCTTTGCATTTGGATAATCTCGTGTACAGTTTTTAATGTGCATCAATGCGGAGTAGTGTAATTGAATTCTCTGTATGCTCGTCAGAAAATTTAGGAACACATTTAACAATTGTTGATAACTCCAATTGTGATTCTGATTCATTTTGCAAAAGCAGCTTTGGAGAAGTTGTGACAATTATGGTGCTTAATCGATTTTATAAATTTACTTTGCATTCATCACTGTGTTTGTTAGCATGTTAAAGAAACATTTTGTAGAATTTATGATTACTATGTAAGTAGATTTGTATATTACGCATAGTTATTATTGATAGATTTGTTCCGCAAATGAGAATAAAGTTTGAATCCTGAGAATTCTGAAAGAATTTTTTCATGTTCTACTGTCAACATTTGAGATTTTAAATATAATTTTTTTTTTTAATTAAATTGATTATTTGATGTACATGCGATATGATAAATTTAATTTAAAAAATAATTTATTAACATTATATATTATATATTATACTTTTTCGTTTTTATTAATTATATGTATATTATGTATTATTTTTATAAGATCGAAATTTCGCCTATAATCTTTTACTTTCTGCTTTGTGTTCCTAAATTTTCCGAACAACGTCAATACAAATTAAATTTGTAAATACATTCCGTTATCACACTTGGCGTTTATGCGAATTATTCATTCAAAAAATTGTATCGCAGATGCAATGAATTTTCTTACAGCTTGAAAGATATACATACTTGATCACATTATAGGTTTAAAATCTCATCGCATATACGTACATATCAAATGATGTATGTTTATGTAACATTCTTTTAATTATTCTTATATTGAAATATATTTAAAAAAGCGATATTCCGAGCTATCAGTCCTGCTGTAGCCTGATCATAGCATTTTGCTACAATTAGCTTCGTTAATTTTAATTAATTTCGTTTCGCGAAATCTGGCATTTCCTAGAGATCTAATCAACGCGTGAGACGCGCGATACTATTATCGTCTTGCAACGATTTATACAGTAACGAGATCACGAAGTTAAACACGATTTATAATGCACTCGGAAACATCTCGCAGGGTTGTATTTACGCGGGTCGTTCAAATTCACTCGTGCGTCAGGAAATGTTTTAAACGTTTTACGGCGTGTGCAAGTCTAATGTCATAGGCCTACGCTATTATAGTTTCATGTCAAGACCTTCAGGTCTGTTATGTATTCGTTCTGAAAAATAAATATTCATTAACAATATTCTCTTTTGTATGAATATCTTTTTTTAAAATGTTATATATCAAGTAGAGCAAATAGAATATTAATTCTCGTAGTTATAGATCAGAATCATTCGATCGCTTATTCTCTCTATTGATCGACATTTGAGTCGATACGCAATTTTAGAAAAAAACAAGTATGAAGAAGCTTATTGAAAATCTCCATTCTATAAAAACAAGAATTAAGATATTTGCTGAGCACACAATTATTATACAATTACATTATACATCACATAGACATACATATATAATCGATCATTCATATAATTCTCAATATATTTTACAATGCATTTTTTTCTTATAATTAGTACGCACACACGTCGACCAAATGAAGAGTTTGCATATTTAACAGATGATAAATATACGCTTTATTATATATAATTCGTCCACTTTTATATATATTATATATATATATATATATATATATATATATATATATATATAT
>Ga0157364_1005494_pt1 | contig 12911 bp, 9 predicted proteins | sample AttsexASBM2_FD_111476 | JGI IMG/M metagenome (GOLD analysis project Ga0157364, IMG submission 111476) | Fungus gardens microbial communities from leaf cutter ant in Ribeirão Preto, State of São Paulo, Brazil - Atta sexdens ASBM2 | ecosystem: Host-associated > Fungi > Mycelium > Unclassified ... | reverse complement strand
TTAGAAGGCCAAATGTTAACGCTTTAAAACCACAAAAAGGCGGGAAGATATATAAAATTTAAATTGTTATTTCGGTTGTATCAAATCTAAAGCTCAGAACTTTTTTGTACACCTAATACATTTCGTAATTTATATAAGTGTATTTATGTAAGTGACTTATGCATTTCTAATGTATAAAGTATGACGTGATATGACAATTAAATAGAATGTATTACTATGGTGATTTTGCGGTGTATAAAATATATCCGACATTATTCATGCTCGTTAGAAATTAAAAGGCTTCACATATGAAATGCATAACAGAGCATAAACATAACATAAAACTACTGGACCAATGAACTTCTAGCATAATGTCATCATATTGATTTACATAAGATGCTCATTGGTTTAGCGGTCTTATGTTAAAGTACAATCTTAAAGTCGTTTGTTGCAGCGATAAAAGACATGACTGAATTCTCTCTCAATTTGCACTTTCTTGTTACCAGCGACAAGTTAAAAAGTTGGATTAATCCAATTTTTAGCGACGTTCGTATGCAAAATTCGTATTAAACATTAAATAACAAGATATATATATATATATACAATAAAGATATTTACTTAAGCTATATTCTAAAATATTTTTTCTGAGGAAAATTTTATTCTTATTTAAAAAATTTTATTATTTTAATTTTATTATTATTTTTTCTTTATTATTAGAAAAATTTTATTATTATTTATATTAAATATATAGTATACATGTAATGTATACTACAGTATTTCGTAAAATTTTCCTCCTCAGAGAGGACATTTTGGAATATAGCTTTAGAATAGAGATATCATCGCGAAACTTGATAAAAATGTATTCATTTGATACATTTTCTTTACTTAGACTATGTTCCAAAACTCTCCGAGGAAAATTTTACTCGAAATATATAGTACACATGACATATACTATAGCACATAGAGTAAAATCTTCGAAAAGGAAGTTTTGGAACGTAGTCCTGAATAGTTATTAGAGCTGTGTAATGTAAACGTTACCCGAGTGTTTTATCTTATTATTCAGTGTTAAATACAAGGATAAAATGATAGGAGCACTCGGGTAATATTTTCGAATGTAACCCAATTCTACATTTAATAATTTACTTCATGAAGCATATCACCACGTTTTTATGTCAGATTCTTTCATTTTGAATGAAAACATATCGAATGAGTACATTTTTTTTTTAATTTCGTAGTGATGTCCATATTCTAAATAATATTCACAATAAATAAATACAAATTTCTTATCAATAAAAAATTTGTTGCGTGTGATTTTATCTTATTTAACTCTAATTATTTTCATTTTATTTCCCATTTTATTGACATAGATTTTTCTTTATGATCGCTCAATGTATTATATCAATTTAATTAGTGTATTATTAAATTATTATTATTATTTATTATTATTATTTAATTATTATATTATTCGTTATTATTTGCGATAATTTTATAAAATTTTCAGATGGCTGTTGTGAACATACTTGCAGTATATGTGAAATGATCATAGACGAAAAGAGCATTTTGACACATGGATGTATAGAAACATATAACCGATTATTCGTTGATAATTTTTTAATAATTTTTTAATAATTTTTTTTAAATTTAAGTCGTCTTTCAAATAAAGGATCAACCCAAAGTCTCTTTTTTTATATTTTCTTTTTAATTTTGTACATCCATTAATGCATATAGATTAATGCTATTAGTTTATTTAGCTGATTCTACATTAGTTGCAAGCTGATCAACCACTCTGAAGCTTGCATTTTGAAATCAACACTTCATATTGTCGCAATAAACTTACGATCAGCTTGCAATTAATGTAGAACCGGCTTTTTGCCATAGTTCGCGTTATTTTTGTTGTGCACAATTGCATCAACTTGACAGGTCCAATCGTAAAGGTATATCCATACAACTTGCACGTAAAGGTATATCCACACAACTTGCCGCATAAAGAAAATTAATCATATTTTACATGCATCCTTATAAGAGAAATGCAATTGAATAATTTTCTTTATACCCTAATACCGTTTTTGATATGACATTTTGGACTTTAGAGCATTTTACACGACATAATTAATATAATTACTATTCAAAATTAATCACTGCTAATCCATTTATATGAGCGATATATGAAATCACGTGACTGATTTGTTGCTGAATATGAGTAATGAGCGACGAGTGACACGATGAATATTTTATGCTCTGTTATGCATTTCATGTGTGAAGCCCTTAGGATATATCTACACAACTTGCATAGCCACATAAAACATATGTATAACGAAAATTATCCACATTTTACGTATGTCTTTATAAGAGAAATGCGATTGGATAATTTTCTTTATGCATACGTTTATGCAACTATATAAGTTGTGTGGATATATCCTTAAGCGGAGAGCACAATTGCATAAAACATGAGGCATAAGAAAATCAACTAATCGGAATTCTTTATTTCATGAAAAAGAAGAAAACGAAGGACTTTGATTGGCATATTTTCTTATGCATTACGTATGCTGCGGCTCTAAAGCGGGGAGCACAGATTTTTGCATAACGCATAGCGTTAATGCATTGCGAATCAACCAATTAGAATCTTTCCTTTCCTCTCATTCCATGGAAAAGAAGAATTTTGATTGGTTGATTTTCTTATGCACAATGCATTATGCATTATGCAAGAGTCTGTGCTCCCCGCTTTAGTCCTGATTAGTCTTTGGATCAAAGCCAATCAAAGCGAAACGTTCGGCTGCGTTTCGGCGGGTTCGGCCTCGCACGAGCGCATCCGTTTGTCAGCCAGGGTATCTGACTGCATGGGTATTTCGCGGTACCCAAATATTCTCTAAAACATGGATTCGCCGCCGAACCTGGAGACTGTTTACCAGGCCGTGTTTTCTTTATATAATAATACAAATCCGACCGAACCAGGAAAAGCGTCATTATGGTTGGGAGAATTGCAAAGATCGGTAAGTACATCATCATTTTAAATATCGTTAAGTTTAAAGCTCTCTCCTAAATTTAACATTCACGTTGTTACATCAGATAGAGACATATTTCTCGATATAGTTATGTTAATATCATCCTGAATAAAAAATATGGAGAGCTTTCTAACCTTAAAGCTGATTCTACAATGAGTTGGTAGTCGGGAGTCCTAAATTTTATCGTTGAATCGGTGAAGTTACTTTACAATTCAATTGACTGGCCAACAACCACTTTGTATGACTAAATTCACTGATTTTCTTAAGGCTGACCAAATTCGACTTTATTCCTTCCCATTAGTCGAGCTAAATGACTCATTGTATAACTAACAATTAGTAGATGCAACAAATCAATCACCTATTTAGATTAAAACTAAAACTTAAGAGTTCTGACTATCGACTCATTATAGAATCAGCATAAAGGAAAGGATTATTACACTTTTATAAGAATATATTTTATATATATATTATGTCTGTTCTGCAATAAGTTGATAGTCTAACTGATAATGTAATTGATGTGTCAGAAATGAATCTAAAGAATAATCGGTGAGCCAGGATTGATTGAAATTAGTAAATCGGCAGAGTTCAACAGCAGCCAACTTCTAATGTCATTTCCACCAATGTAAATTAATTTTAATCTTCAATTTACTCTTCGTCTTTTTCCAATTCTAAAGATTAGAAAAAGATGAAGAGACTAAGTTGAACCAAGATTAAAGTTAATCTTTGTTGGAAATGGACATAAGATTATAGGTTACTGATTTATTATAGATCTACTGTTTTGAAAAAAAGCAAAAAGATATAAAATAATATTGCACTTTTTACTTGCATCTTTTGCATATAAGATTTAATGTGTGTAATTTATATGTGTGTGTGTGTGTGTGTGTGTGTGCACACATATATCTTTATATATATATGTGTATACATACATATATATATATATATATATATATATATGTCTTTTTGTTTTTTATTTTATTAATAATTATAATAGACAACACTTTATGTTAGTAGAACAAATTATTTTTTGTCATATTTTAAACTTTATTATAGAGAAATCGTTATTTTTATGTTTGTTTATGTGTATATATTATGTTTATAGATATTTGCATGGCAAATAGCTGATGAAATGTTACATCAAAGACGAAATATAGAATCTTGTTATTTTGCTGCACAAACAATGCGTACCAAGATCCAGCTCTCCTTCCATGAGTTACCGCAAGAAGCTCATACTTCATTACGAGATTCGTTAATGGAACATATATCACAAATCAATGAACATACTAATTCTGCCATTGTTACTCAGGTATTTATATTCTTTCATGAAAAACTACTTTTATATATTTAAGATTAAAATATAATTATAAAAGATTTTTGTAATTCTACTTATTCTGTAAATTAATCTTCATTAATGCTGTTAAATCTTCATGCTTACAGTTATGCTTAGCTTTAGCAGATTTGGCCTTACAAATGTCTTCTTGGCAGAAACCAGTTGTAGATTTAATTAATAGATTTGGAGGAAATGCTGCAAACCTTTGGCCATTGCTTGAAATAATGACAGTACTTCCAGAAGAAGTAAATTCGAGATCACTTAGGTATAGTATAACATTATCTTGCTTATTTGATATCATAAAATGATAAAAAACAAATTTATTTTATTTTTGTTTAGGCTGGGTGATAATCATAGGGAACATATAGTGCATGAACTTAATGCAAATGCAGATACTGTGACAGAATTTCTGGTATGTATAATATCCATAGTTGTGGATAAGTTAATTTTTTCTGAATTCAGTTAAAATTAATGTAGATGAACTTATAAAATTAGCTGCGTTAAAAAAAGTTACATAAATCAAAAACTTAACTTATCTTAAGGGAATCCTGCTAAGTGTCAAATTCTGATTTTAAGAAACTTTGTACTTACATAAATGAATTTACATAAATGAACAAATTTAAAAAATAACAGTGGCAAATGATTCTAAGGGATAAAATTATCTCTTATATATAAAGTAATTTTCAGCTTTTTTCAGTATATCAAAAATTATTTGGAATATAAAAAGATTTTAATACAAAAATTTTTAAATTATTTACAATTATTTACGTCAATAACATTTTTTACAAATAATTTTGAAGATATGAATTTAAAAAATTATTTATTAAATTTAATTATATACAGAGAGCAATTAATATAAGGTAACAAACTTCGAGGCCGAACTCTCCACACCAAAACATGAAAAATAGTTCGTGTATGAACATGTATCCGCAAACTCACTCTTACTAATATATAGCTTAAAATATCTATTAATGGGAAAAAAAAGTAAGATTTATTTTGAATTTTTAATTATAGCAAATGTTCAAAGTATCTCCCATTTGATTCAATACACACTTGGACTGTCACACTCAAAGATCCCGGGGCAATTCCAGTATATATCCAGTATATATAAGCATTAAAGATGTGTAGCATATCTTTATTGACTATTGAAATTTCATAGATTAAGGACTTTAATCCTCATAGATACAAATTAAAAGTTAGATCGGAAGATCGTGGGGGCCATAATACATAAACAACTTGAGTTATATCTTAGTAATAATGGATTTGCGAACATATATTTACATGAACTTTTTTTCATGTTTGATGTGGGAAGCTCAACTCTGAAATTTATTATTTTATTTTAGTCATGTATATTTTGATACATATAAAACTGTATTTATAAATACTTACACACACATACACACATTTTATTTCAACATTGATATTTCATATATAATGTAATTGCAGAAAATGTGCCTAAAAAACAGCGGTGATAATTTACAAATCCAAGTTACTATTTTGCGATGTTTTACCAGCTGGATAACTATTCATGCAATACCGCTTAAATCTGTACCCTCGAGCGATGTATTTATGTATGCCTTGGAAGTAAGTTCTTGGAATTGATAAAATATTTTCAGAAAAACTAATTGTTTTCTATTCGTTTTTATTATATAATAATTTTATTTTTCAGGTACTCAGCAACCAGTCTGTTTCACAACTACACGAAACGGCTACCGATTGTATCTGTGTAATTTTGCAAGCGTTAGGAGAAGATAGCAATACTAATCGTGATAGTGATAATGAAATAAGCGTGCAGTTGCAGCAATTACAATTGTGTCTTTTCACAAGTGTAATGAATTTAGAACAGCCATATCACTTATCTGTTGCATATGAGGACATGGAAAAGTAAATTATTTAATTTACCTAAATATGTTTATAGCATAAACCTATTCATTAAATATATTACAGGTCTATAAATTATTGTCGAATATTTACGGAACTAGCTGAGACATTTCTAGATATTATGGTGACAGGTACTGAAGGTAGTGAAGATGGAAAGCAGCATTATGCTATACAAATTTTGGATCTTGTCCTTAAGTGTGTCGGTCATCATGATTATGAGGTATTTGAAATATATAGAATCCAATAACTCTTATGACAACGCTCATGTGTAAGTGGAAAATGTGTAAATTGAATCGAAAAGTCCTGTAATTTTGTAATTTTCGAAATAATTAAGGAGAAATTAATTACTAAAGATCGTTGAATAAGTGATATTTGTTTGATCATATGAAGTTCGCGATAAGCCCAACAATTATATTGAGTTGTCCGGAAAGTTCGTGCCGATTTTGAAGGAAAATTGAAACGCAGAAGATTTAAATTTTAGTATACATTTATTAAATTTAAATCTTTTGCGGCACGAACTTTCCGGACAATCCAATAATTGCTTAGTGCACGAATTTGTTTTCTTTTGCTGTTCATTCATGTAACTATTGCTACTTGTAAACTCTCCACAGAGTGTGTAGGAGATAAGAAAAATAGGTAAAGAGATGAAGGAAAAATACTGGGAAAAGAGAAGGGAATTCAGAGTGTTATTAGAGAAGAAACAAAAAAAAGAAGAAGAAAAGAAACTGAAAAAATTGAAGAGGGAGGAAGACATGTGGAAGTATATAAATAAGAGAGGTAGAAGAATATAGAAGCAGAATAATATAAGAAAAGGAGAATGGAGAAAATATTTTAAAGAACTCTTGGAGGGCACCGAGAAGAATAAATACACTACAGAACAGATAATAAGTTATAATGGTACAGACGGAGATAGAAGAAAAGGAATTAAAGGTTGAGGAAATAAGTAGGGTGCTTAAAAAATTGAAGAGGAAGAAGACAGAGCGGGTATTGACGGAATATCAATAAAAGCTTGGATATATGCAGAAGAAGAATTGAGATTAAAGTTAGCGTGCCTATTGCAGAAGAGAAGATACTATTTGTAAAGAGAAGGTACAATGCCACAGGATTGGGAGGAAAGTATAATTGTGTCGTTATATAAGAAAGGAGACGAAGAAAAGGTAACAAATTATAGAGGAATATCATATATAGTATATAAAATTTATGTAGAGGTGATAAGGAATAGATTGAAAAGAAAGATGGAAACATAAGGTATGCTACTGGACAAACAGGATTTTGAAAAGAAGAAGGTCGATGATCGATAATATTTTCATACTGATGCACTTATTACAGAGGGAAAGAAAGCAGATAGAAGGCAGGGAAAAAGTATCTTTAATGTTCACAGACTTAAAAGCGATAAGGTTTGATAAGGTAAATAGGGACCAACTATGAGAGATTTTAAGAGATAAAGGAGTGAATATCTGGTAAAGAAGATAGAGAAGATATGCACTGAGATAGAGGTGAGGATAAGAACGAAGCAAGAATATACGAAAAACTTCAGGACAGAAAGAAAAAAGTAAGACAAGACTGTGTAATGAATCCACTCCTTTTATATCGCGGATGACGATTTAAAAGAAAAAAGAATAGAGGATGCAGGAATAGATAGGGAAAGGGTGTGGGCATTAGCATGTAGATGATATAAAATTAGTGGCTAATAATAAGGAGACATTATAGGATATGATGAGCACGTTTAGAAGATTTTTAAGAGAGAGAAAATTAGAGTTATGTTGGAGAAGATGAAAATTATGTGTAGTTATGGGACAGGGAGACAAAGGAAAGAAAAATGAAAAGAATTTACATACCTAGATTTTAATTTAGATAGGAGGGATGATTATATAAGAGCCAAGCCTATAATATCAATTTATATCAAGGCTATAAATAGGAAAGGTAAAATGATGGCAAGGAAAGTATGGGATCTAAAGGAAAGAATGTAGGAACAATTTTAAAAGAAGATGGATATTATTTCTGGTGCAGAGTGTGGGGTTGAGATAAAGAGAGTTAGAAGAAAAAGGAAGAATTAGAAATGTTAAACTATGTGAGGTGGATTTTTAATTTAGACTTTTGCACGCCGAAGTACTTAATTATGAGGGAATTGATAATGTGAATAAACTGAGGATAGGATGAGAAACAAGGGTAAGAAAATATGAAGAAAGGACTAAAATGGGTAATGTAGGAAATCTTTACGAGATGTTGGGAGAAAAAGCAAAAATTCGATTGGGATGATATTTGGTAGAGAAAGAGAGAGAAAGAGAGATTGTAATAGAAACGGCTGTGGGGAATAGAATCCGGAGAAGTGAGTGGTCACAGGCAGGAAAGCTTAGAAAAGACTTTAATTAAAAAAGAAAGGGATATACAGAGGTAATGGGAAAGGGAAAGAATTGAGAAAACAAGATGTAACAAGAAACACAAAAAGATAGTTATTGATGGTAGGATACTGAATTGTCTAAAGAGCGAAAACGAAAGAGAAGAGATGAAGTGAGAGCATTAATCAAATTGAAATGCGGAAATTTAGAGAAGAAAAATAAATATTGATTAAGAGAGAAAAAGAGGTGTTTTTTTGTAGAACGGATGTAGATAATATAAAACACTATATGAAGAAATGTAAAGAGGTGAGAATAAGGTTTGAGGAGTTAGGAGTAGATAAACAGGAGATATTAAAGAAATTATGGGGAGAAGAAGATCTAAACGAAACAAAAGGAAAAGTATTAAGAAAATTTAAAAAAAAAAAGAAAAAGAAAAAAGATAAAGAGAAGAGAAAAGGAAAAACGAGAGGAGAGGAAGGAACAAGAGCTAAAAATAGTGATATTTGAAAGAAAAATTAAGAAATAGAATGATATTAGAAGTTTAGGCTTAAGTAAAAAAGAAGAAAAGTAATGTAGGCGGAGTTTAAGTCGAGATTAGTAAGTTAAGGGTAAGTAGGGTAAGTAGAGAGTGAGTTAAAAAGAGCAATTAAGGCAATAAAGAAAGAAAAATAAGAGATAAACAAAGGCTGTGATTTTAAAAGATAAATATTGTAGGACAAATAAAGTAATAAGAAATAGAAAGACAAATGAGAAGTGAACGAAAGATACGGATGAATGAATGAGTTAAGGAAAAATTGTAAACCAAGTCCCCTTCTTGGCTTGTAAATATGCTAAAATGAATAAAATTCTATTCTTATAAACTCCCCATAATAGCCTAGTGATCATGACCGCTGGGCATGCATTTGTAATCGGTAAAGCGGTTACGTGTTCTTATTCAACAATCTTTAGTAATTAATATTTCATTAACTATTGTAAAAATTCCAAAATGATACAGGATTCAAGTTCAGTTCACTTATATACGAGGATTGTCACAAGAGTTACTGGATACCCTGTATATATGTCGATATATTTTATTATATATATTAAAAATTATAAATTAAGTATCACTGATTGAATAATATTTTATTAAACTTTTATTAAGGTTGCACAGATAACTTTTAACCTGTGGTATCGATTATCAGAAGTTCTTTATCAAAAAAATAGCGATGATCTTAATGCCGTATTTCGACCTCGTATTGAGAGATTGATCAGTGCTCTCTGTAGGCATTGTCAAATGGAACCAGACCATGTCAGTATATTTGTTATCAAAATTTTATTAAATAATATTTTACCTGAAATAAAATAGATAATTAGAATTATATATTGTTTACCAGTTGGGTCTCGTCGAAGAAGGAGGAGGAGGAGAAGAGTTCGCTGACTTCCGAAATCGCGTATCGGATTTGATAAAAGATGTAGTGTTTGTAGTTGGAAGTAGTCACTGTTTCCGACAAATGTTTTCATCACTGACCGGAGGACCTGGCCCGCAAGGTCAACCTATACATACACCTACTTGGGACTCAACCGAAGCTGCACTTTTTATAATGCAGGCGGTGGCAAAAAACATTTTACCGTACGTTCTTTTTATATTTGTTACGAGATATCTAAAGATTAAATATAATATAAAGTGTTGTCTTAAAACAGAGAAGAAAATGATGTGGTTCCGAGAGTGGTACAAGATATTCTTAATTTGCCGGAAAACACTCATATAGCCGTACGCTATACTAGTATTCTCCTCTTAGGCGAGCTATGTGAATGGCTAGATAGGCATCCACAATTATTAGGTAAGACTTTGATAAATACTTGTTATGTTCAGATATTTCAATGGCATTCATATATATTTTATTATTTCAGAACGTGTTTTAAATTTCCTCTTATACTGTTTAAATCAAAGGGGTCTAGGAAGTGCTGCTTCGGGCGCATTATTAAGTATATGTACAGCTTGTCCATTGCACATGACAACGCATTTCTCTGGACTTTTGCAAATAGCACGTTCTCTTGACAATTTTGCTATTAGTAATGACGCAGCTATTGGCCTACTAAAAGGTGGGATAAAATTTTATACACTATATTACAAAGTGTACGCAATTACGGAATATATTATACATGATCTCATTATATATTGATTAATTATTTTATGGTAAATTGAATGAAAAGTGGTAATTGTTACTGCAGGAGTATCGATCATTTTGGCGAAATTACCACACGAGGAAATTATTGCGGCAATAACAGAATTGTGCCGCTTTCAAGCAAGTTCTCTATGGACACTTCTGTCAAATAGACGTCAAATCGAGAGAGGAACAAAGACTGATCCTGTGATATGGCTGGATAGATTAGCTGCTATATTTAAACATACTAATCCTCAAATCGACGATCCTAATAAACCTCATCCTTGTGAAAGCGTACTCACTGAAGTGAGTGTTGCCAAAAATTTAGAAGCGAAATTCTTTACATGTTAATAACATCTATTATGTATATTTATAGATGTGTTGGCCTGTATTGTCCAATGTATGTGAAACATATCAACAAGATGTCAGAGTTATGGAAAGATGTTGCCGATGCATACGTTTTGCGGTACGCTGTGTGGGCAAACATTCTACCCAATTGCTTGAGCCGATTGTAACACAAGTAATGACTAAGATTATAATACGATATCTAATATCCTAACTATTATTATTAATGCACTTATTAAATACATACTTCTTGTTTTCTTTTTTCACAGATCGTAAGGTTGTATACGGTACATAAACATAGTTGTTTCTTGTATCTTGGTTCTATATTGGTAGACGAGTATGCAACCGACTCAGAATGTGTACTATTAAATATGTTACAAGCTTTTATCGGTCCCACTTTTGAAATTCTTGAACCAGAGGATGGCTTAAAAAATCATCCTGATACAGTAGATGATCTATTCAGGCTCTGTGCCAGGTATTGTGATGATTAATACTATCTTTTATTGAAATTTTGTCTGATGTTTCATTCTTTTTATATAAAAGGTTTCTTCAAAGAGCTCCTATTCCTTTGTTATGTTCTCTTGCTATTGGGAGCATTGTAGATTGTGCTATAATGGCTTGCAGTTTGGATCATAGGGACGCTAATAGTTCAGTAATGAAATTCTTTTATGATCTTTTACATAGCGGTCGCAGTTATAAGGTAATTTTTTGTGAACTTTTTAAATGAATATTGAAATAAAATCTCTAATGTGTAATTCACATAGATTAGCTCCAATAGATTCTATTTTTTTTTTTTTTTGTAGGACCGATCAGACTACACGATACGACGACAACTGGTACAAAATATATTGAAAGAAAAAGGCCAAACATTAGTCATAAAGTTATTACATGCTTCAGTGTTTGAATTATCTTCTTATATGCTGTCTGATGTGGCGGATGTTATTATAGAACTTACCCGAAATGCAGATGTATGTATTTTGTTATAATTTTTATCCTGTATGTTTTGCATTTTACATGAAGAAATCATATTTTCTATCAGCTCATGTCAAAATGGTTAGAAGAAGCTATTAAGACAATGCCATCGCAAAATGCAGGCGGAGCTCTTACAGCAACACCCGAGCAACTACTTGAATTTCACTGTATAATTACAAGGTATGTAATATATAATTTTATATCAGTGCAAATATAAATATTAGATAGGAAAAATTCATAGTAATTTTTACAAAAAATTTAAATTTATATATTTGTTTATAAATTATAATTATAATATATAAACGATTGATTTAATATCTATTTAAATTATTATGAATTTTTTAGCAATTCAGAACTTAATTGATTTATGTCGTTTTATTTTTCATAATATTTAGGTCAGAAACACCGAAAGCCGTCACAAATGCTCTACGAAATTTTGCGCGCCTGTATCGCTAATGCATTTTAATGTATATTTACTTTGTTAAATTCCTCAAAAATTATTTATAAGATCTTCCAGCAAGTTTCGATTATGACCTCTCGAAATACAAAATTTACTATGGAAATCTCGACGCTATACAAATATATTAGGAAAAAGGTACGAAGATTTTTTTATGTTCTTACTATCTATAGCTATGTTTGCAAACTACACACACACACACACACACACACACACACACACACACACACACACACACACACACACACACACACACACACGTATATATACTATATTTGAATATAAAATAACTTTTATAAATATATATCTCACAAAATTATTTATTATATATACATAAAAAAAAAAAAGAAAGTATATAAAAATAAATATATAAAGAATAGAAATTTTTGAGATATATATATATATAAAAGTTATTTTATATTAATATATAGTATACACACGTGTGTGTGTGTGTGTGTGTGTGTG
>Ga0157364_1005493_pt1 | contig 12913 bp, 6 predicted proteins | sample AttsexASBM2_FD_111476 | JGI IMG/M metagenome (GOLD analysis project Ga0157364, IMG submission 111476) | Fungus gardens microbial communities from leaf cutter ant in Ribeirão Preto, State of São Paulo, Brazil - Atta sexdens ASBM2 | ecosystem: Host-associated > Fungi > Mycelium > Unclassified ... | reverse complement strand
CGCGCGCGCGCGCGCGCTTTCAATGATCACATAGAAAGTTCATTTTGCTTAGCTAAAAGCTAAGACTAGCGGAGATAGATTTTTAAAAATTCTGTTTATTTTACATGTCAATGGATCTCCTAGTGATCAATATTAACATGATAAGTGATTTCAATTTTTAAACAGTTTTTGTATTATTTAAAGATTATGCGTTTCGCGGGTTTCTTTCGTATTTAGATCTTGGAATGCCAACGTTTTGTGAATCTTGCGTTCACTTCATCAGAGCGAAGAGCTTAATACTGTTGTTTTGTATTATTATTTGTTATTATATATTTTAGTTATACATATTTCATATCATTTCAAGATTAAATTTGATAGTGTTTATTTTTTTTCTTCCTTTTAAGTTAATAATTACATTATTTGTGTTTATATAAAAGTTTAGATTATAAATATTTTGTCATTAAAAATGTAAAATATGAAAACCTTGTGTTACATTAAATAAAAGTAGCCTATTTTCTTATACGTAAATTTACGTATAACAATATTTATTGTTTAATCCAAGAATAGGCACGATGTTTTTTTACACCCCAGCGTCGAAAAAACAAAGTTCACATTACAGTAGCTTTCTTTATTGATCGGGAATTTATATCTACCTTTCAGTTGAAGTTTCCGGAACATAATTTGTACAACAGAAAGCAGTTTCGACACGCACAAACGTAATAACGGCTTAATGAAATCCTCTGTAGAAAACACCCCACGTGACCGTTTACGTAATAAAAAGTTCAAAAATAAGTAAAAAATTAATAATAAATTTAAATTAATGATATTTTTTTTATATAAAATTTATATAAAATTTATATAAGTATTTTATAAAATAATATATAAAGTTTATTTTTAAAAATTTTATTATTATTATTTTTATTCAAAAGTACTTTATGTTTGTAACATTGTATAATATATACTTTACATGTATATATTGTGATAAACTTTGTTTTTTTAATATAATAAATAATAATAAGTAAAAAAAAATAACTAAAATTATAAAACATAATTTGATTGATTAAGACTCCTTATTAATAAAAAAAAAATTAAGGAAGGACAACAGGAATATACAATTACAATTATGGTACAATAATATTTATTGAGTAATGTGCTTACATGTTTTGGCTCACTTTTGAGCCCTCTTCAGAGAGCCGAAAACATATAAGTGAGTTAATCAATAAATATTATTGTATCATAATTATTATTATATCATAATTATGTATTAATTTGCGTAAAAATTATCGCGCTTGATTCCTGTTGTCCTTCCTTAATTATACCTTTTCTTTTGATAAGGAGTCTTAATCAATCAACTTATGTTTTATAATTTTAGTCATTTTTTTTACTTATTATTATTTCTCTGTCTCACTTATTATTTCTCGTCTGACTCCTATTGCTCTTTCTTACTTTAATTTTCTATTAAATTATTTTCTATTAAACTATTATTATATTCCACATATGTAATAAAAATAAATCATTTTTATATAATTATGAAAAGTCAATACAATATAAATGACTTTATATGGTAGCGATTTAGTCTTGTTTTAAGTTGTTATAAAATGGATTTTACAAAATATATTTTATAATTTTTTTTAATAACTATTTTTTACAAACCTTTAAATATACAATTTCATAAAAAAACGTGCTATATAGAAGTATTTTATTAATTGATATCTTCCTTTTTTGTCAATACTGTCATAATAAGCTATTTAATATGCTTTTTCCATTTGTTTAATATTTTCTTGGTTCCTCTTTAACTTTTACAGAAAATATTGATTAATGTCCTTATATAATTCTTAGAAATAATAAATTATAAAATAAATTGCTAATAAACAATACACAGTTAATAACAATAACTTTTAATTGGGGTGTAAAAAACAGGTGATCGTTTACGTAAAAAAAAATGAGGTGCCAGTTCTCGAGTTAATATCGATAGCGTTCTTCGATAGGATTACATGCCAAAGAAATTTAACAAAATTAAAAAAATTTATTACACAATAATTTAATATCGCATTGCAACAATAAAAATTTAATTACAAAAACCGCGTATATATATATATATATATACATATATATCGTATCGATTCGAAAATGATCTCTCAGCAGTCATCATTTCTGACGCATGGCGTTTTTGATAGCCACAAGAAGCGTCCACAAGTAGAATCACCCGACGAGTACACGTACGATCGCCGGATATTTGATCCTCCGTCACACAGGATAGCGCTTTCGTTGCGACTTGCCGTACCACTTAAGTTTCCGCCAGACAGCGTTTACCGAGTTTTACTGCAGTACGAGTGGCAGAGAAAGCCAACTAAAAAGTTCCGAGAATCGTAGAATCGCGACATAGTAATCCTGTGAATAACGCGCGATAAGTTGCCACCGAAATGGCGTAATTAATCGAATCTCAAAAATCTCACCTCAGATCAATTACTGTATGAGCTTACAAGAAGAAACAAACTTTTTATTATATTTTCTATGCAAGTAGAAAGAGAATGCAAGAATGCAGAATTATTACTATGACTTTGTTAGTTCAATTTTTATATATCATTAAGAGTTTCCTTTTAATGATGTATAAAAAAAACTGTTTCCTTTGTAATATTTCATAGAATTCATAGATGAATCAAGTCAAGTGTGAATTATACTATACTTTACTTTTTAAATCTGTTGGAATGAAATCTCATTCCTTCGAAGTAAATCTCATTCCAAAAAGAGTGAAAATCTGCTACTCTCTTGTTCAAGAGAGAAAAGTTTTCACTCTTTCCGTTTTCAAGACTGAACTCAATTTTCACTTCAAAAGATTTAGTAAGTACAATGCACAATTAAGTATATCGAAATTATACTTTACTCGTACAACGTTACATTCGTAACTTTAGTGTATACAAAGTGTAAATATAAAAGAACAGCTCTCTGTTACCAATCAATGTTTACAGAGAGGATGTTAAAATGGATATTGAAGTAGATAAAGAATTGTTTGCATGAAATATGATTCACAGAGAGATAAGAAAATGATGACTCGGTAAGAATGATTATAACCAACAACTGTACAACTGCAAACCGATGGAAGTTGCAAGCACATTCGTAGTTATCAATAACTAATATTGTATTACACATGATTTACGCTGAAATCGGGTCGATGGAATAATGGGGGGGTTGACTGGTCGGTAATCATGATTATGCGACGACCGGTATTGAGTGGACAACGGCCAACAATGTCGACGGATAAAATGTGTTAGTCTATCGGGACGAAATGGTCTTTTCATCGGGATCGTTGAACTAGAGACAGAGACAAGAGCAAGGCAAGGTGAGAGTGAGCGACTGAAACGGGAGCGAATAATCGGATTATTAATAGTTTAGCGATGCATCGAGCATGCTTCGATCTAACACCAACAACGGCAGCAATCAATTGCGTACCACCTCAAGCTAACAATATGATCAATCAGACCGTTATGCGCATATAACGTTTTATCAAATCTGTCTTAAACTTACGTATTCTCGTGTGTAATAAATGACTCGTATTTAAGAACATAATATCAATATCGAACAATAATCCAGCCAACTTATTAAATCAGATTAGAAGAGAATGAAAAGAGCGCAATTTGTATCGCATAATATTATGATATGAATCTTAATGAGTTTTCATTACGAAAATTTTAATAAAAATTAATAATTTTCTGATAAAAATAAAGAGATAATAATATTTTTACAATTATATAGAATTTAATTAATATTCATCTCTTTTCTCTCTCTTCCGAATATAAACACAAATTCGATTATCTGTACTCAGATTAATATACTGTTTTTATATTGCATTATTCTGTCGTTTTATATAAAATGAAATATTCAAATTTTTATTAGCCGAATTACAAACAGGTTCAAACACAATTATTATATGCATTATTATTTAAATCATTAAAGTAGATGGTATATATTTTAGCATTTAAATTTATTTTTATTGCTTATTCCAGATATTTAGATATTATTAATTGCTTATTTCCTCGCAGCTGCGAGTAGATGCTATACTCATTTAGAAATCGGTTTATAAAGTTTATAGAGCGAAGGTAATAAAACGATTTATGATAATTTTATACTTCCACCATTCGGTTAATATTTAAATTATTTTAAATTGGCAAATACTCTTGAATTTATTCATGTGTACATAAATAATACCCAAGTAATATAAATTTAAATAAGAATATTCATTTTTTAAATAAGTATTAAAAAATAATAAAAATGTCCACGAACTCCATTATGGACATGAGCGTTTCCATTTTTAAATATATTATATAATGAATACTACATAATACACAAAAATAAATACTACAATACATCACGCTTATTTAAAAAACTAATATATATATATATATATATATATATATATATATATATACATATTATACATATTATATATATATATACATATTACATTCATAGTCAAGCTTTATATTTAAGGCTTTCTTAAATTTATTTTCAGATGTTCTTTATTACGAATTATTTTATTGGCCACAGAACACCTAAAGATAAACTTAAAAAAGTCATAAATATAAAGTTGACTATGAATACGGACATTAATCATATTTTTTCGTACGTGTCATAAAAATATAAAAACAAGTTCAGACGCTCACAAAATGCATATTAGGATATGTCTACTACAGAATGATGAAGATAATGGTGGGATATGCCGAGCCTTTATGAGATTTTCTCCGACACTTGAAAATTCTCGAGTCGACTCTCTATACATTTCCCAACACGGGCGGACACTGGGCGTTGGGTCGACTATTAAAGTCAATCCCGGACCCCTTCCCTGCAGTTCGCGATGGTGGCAAACCCCGAAAGGAAAACCTGCTTATACTCAATAATAAATCAGCAGGAGCTTTGTTCCGCCTAGCGCTTTCGGAATATCCGACGGGACAATACAGCCGCCCTATGCGAAGGTATGGGGCATCGATCGAGGATACCCGATCAATAATAAATCAGTAAGGTCCGCGAGACTGCCTTTCGGGTGTCCGACTTTCTGACGCGGAAAACGGAGAACAAACTGCTATTCTTCCTACATTCGACAACGATGACGAATTTCGAATATTCTCGTGCCAAGATACATATGTAGTAGTCGGCAAAATAAAATTGCATTCGCTAAAAATGGATACGGCAAAAAACCGACAATGATTTAAATTTATCTATAGAATATTATATTAGTTAGAAGTGTTAGAGTAGATTAACTTTTAATTAACTTTTACAGTGTGGCTAAACAATCCATCATCTAATCTTTGCTTCTGAATATAAATCGTTCAGTAGTGCGACATTGATGCTCGAGTATTTAATAGAAAAAATTCACCGATTCATTCCGATTTCTCCTCATTACATTTGCGTGTTAAGTTATCGATCGTTGGAAGCATCGATTATCAGCCATCGCTGCTCGTTTTTCGTTGCTTCACCTTTTCTTCTCACTCGTCATTTTTAGCCTGTCAGCTCAACCGACACGCGCTCGTGAAACACATTATGTATAACCAATGTACAACCAGAGGGTAAAAACGAGTTTTCCTCAACCAAATATGTAGAGGATATATATCCTCACAATGAGGATATATCCTCACAGTAACGAGCGTACGCTTTCGTAACATAACTGAATGACCGTCGTAAAAGTGTCTGTTACACGTATATTTCATCATAGAGAAACCAAATTCAATTATTAAAGATTTCATTTACAATTACTTTTCATATTTACAATTATAATAAAGCGTGTAGTCCCAGTGATTGCGATTCAGTCAAACGTTCGCGTTCCGGCTCTTTGAGATTTTTACCCTTGTTATGGAATAATAGCTAAACGCTAATGCGCTTGTGTAATCGCATATTTCTCTTAACCGATAATGGTTCGAGAATCTCTATCCTCGTCAGTTTAATACGTTCCGCGTGTAACACGTTTCGTAACGGGAACGGTAATAACGGACGCTCGGAAGCTAAACGCGTTTTCCGGAAAAAATCGGATTAGCGAATGCGCGAAGCCGCGTACAGTTAATAATGCTCGATTGTTTGCAGCACTTAGCACGAATTCGTGCTTTATTTATTGAGATCTTTTCGTAATCCCGTCAGTGGTACTCAAATATTCATGCGCCGCGAGGTCATGAAATAGTCTCTCGATTCCGTGTTCTGGTCAATATAATGGTAATTCCGGGCAAACGAATATCGATTCAATTCCGATACCTAGCGCTGGTCAGCCAACAAATCATGTGCGCCTTCGTTAAGGCCAGAAAGGTCAATATTTATTGTCAATATTCCCATATTGACAATATTATTAGTCGTTTGAAGATCAATATTGAAAGATTGCAAAAGTAATGACGAGAGAAACAATTTCATTGAAACTTTCATATCGACAATACCTTAACAATTAATAAAATAAATCTCACGTTGAAATGTATAATAAATTGGCTACTGTAAATACAATGTTGATCTTCATTTGTCTGTGATTCTGATTCACTATTGATCGTCTAATTCGCGTGTCAATTTCATTTGAGAGCTGCCGTTCTTTTGCCAGGAAGAAGACCGACGGGTCTGATAAGGAGAAATCGTCATGCAGAATAATTTTCACGATTTTCACGTTTCTTCGTTACCTCTTCCGACAATATTCACAGGCTCCAAAGTTCTTCGTTTCCTCTCCGTTGAGCAATCGGAGGCTTTCGATCGATCTACCCGTGTCGAGCGCGCTGTCAATTAGTTGAGCTTACCTGCAAGGAAAAAAGATAAAGGAAATTAAATATAATTACTAGCATCGAACGTCATGAGTTTAATAGTAAAAATAGCGTCGCCGAGCAGCGTTAGGCACTCTGAACGTTATCGCTGTCGTGTCGATCCGATTTACCGCTTCGCCGCCGATTGGTCGACGTCGCTATTCACCAGTGTGACACAATCGCTCTCACGAAACGTGTCCGAAATTCACACGTATCGTCGTCGCACTGAAATTGAATAACTCGCAATTAAATGGTCGCCAGCTGAATGGAACGCGTGGCTTTGTCGCAATTAATACTATTAATTAAAACCACCACGGGATTTGGATCGTCGCGAGAATGTTGCGAAAAGAACGCATATATAGATGCGTTGGCCTCTCCTGAATATGAAATAATCCCATTAATAGCACTCTTACGGAGTGCGCAGGCACGCGAGTGATAACCATTAAGTCACGCTTTTTTAATGAGTGCACCTTCCATACGAGGTTCCTTGCAACCGACATCAGATTAATGGACGCCGGCCACTTTACAGCCGTCGAGCGCAATTCGCTTTGCCGCGCCGAGACTCCGCCGGCAATACGAACGCCGTTGCTACGAAACAACTTATTCTGAATTTATAGGGAGTCGTCGTTATTTGGGTACGACACAGAAAGATTAAAGGGAGAGCAAACGGGAAAATTCTATATCTCGTATATTTAAATAACTAATTGGTGATCGATTCATTTTTTACGAGTTATTGATATTCGCTAGTAGAGTGAACACATTCGTTGATAAGTGCTCTTCTGCTTTGAGATTCCTTCTCATTTATTTCCGAGAGAAATCCATCGAATGTTCGAATACTTCATAATTTTTCAGTTATTTTTTTTTTCTTTCGATTCGTCGTAACATATATACGCGGTGTGCCAACACCGATAACTCGAGCCTCGCAAACTGATATCGGAGTACCGTTACTTGATTGCAGCGAGCGATGTTTGCAGATAAGCGAACTGATAAGATCGCGAGTTACGTCGCGAAGATGATGAAGAAACTCGTGGCTCGATAATGCCGGTAAACTTACGGTGTCGTAAAGTTCAGTCGACGAGTTTGAAGCTTCTTGAAGATGATAAAAAGAATATTTCTCCAACAAATATATTTATCACCGCATTTGAGGCCTGTCTCGAAAGCGAAGTTCGACAACAAAGATTTGCAATAATCTGTTCTGAAAAGACAATTTCTCTTAATATTTTCTAAAACTAGAATGATTTTCTACATCAGGATTAATATTATTTTGGCGTAATAATTATATATAAATTACAACTACATGTAGCAAATACAATAAACTAAACGTAAATATTTCTCGAAACATTATACGTGGTCTGTATTATTATTATCGTATGTATATAGAATTTCGTAAACAGCGCAAATATTAAATTATTCAAATAATTATATGCATAACATGTGTTACGTAAACAAATATACAGAGTGTATACGTGATGAATTTGTTGCAAAAGAAGCAACATGTATAGGTTTTACCTACGAAAGTTGTGCGACACGCTGTACAATCATGTGTACGTCGTCCACTCGCTTATCTGCCGTCGCGCCTCAATTCGAGATACAAGAGAGTAAAGTTTGTCTGTCGTACATACAGTTATCTTTCTCTCTGTGCCGCACGATTTCGTAATCGACGTAACGATTCGTCGTGGAAGGGAGAAGCGACTATGCGTATCGTAACGCATCGCTGCGCGTAGAAGAACTGCGACCCTGCCCGGTTTTCATCGATGGTCTTATCTCGCGAAACTTTCGCGATGAGGCGCCGATTGCGCGAGATTTATTTATGTCCGCGTCACGTCGCGCGTTCGCTCGGCGCGGAAGCTCAGCTTATCGGATGAAGCGCGCGCCGAAATTGCAATTAAAACTTTCCGTTTCTATTCGTGCACACGTCCCAGGGAGAAGGGAAATACTACGCGAAAAAGCAAACGGGTTATTCAAGGATATTTAACGATTTGAGAAATAGGTAACGAGGAAATGAAGAAGAACAAAAGCATTCGCGTTATGTCCGTTTCTATCAATGTAAATTAACTTTAATCTCGGTTCAATTTAATCTTCATTTTTTTTCTATAATTTTGAGAATTAGAAAAAGATTAAAGGTGAGATAAACCGAGATTAAAGTTAATCTGCATTGATAAAAACGGGCATTAATTCTTTAACTTTTGCTGCTATGTGTTGCTACTTTAAATCACGAATATTGTAAAATGCATTGCCTTTTGAAATTCCAACTATAATGTAGGTACACCAATTAAACGTTAAGTAAAAAAATATAAATCTTCCGAAAAGTCAAGACATACATTGTTTTTAAATCATAAACAATTTAAAGTAATATATTTCAGCAAATAAAATTATAAATACATAAACAAAAAAGCTTGCTTTTCATTTTATTTTACATTATTTCAACAAAAATGTTTTAAATCTAGTTACTAAAATATTTATATTAACAATCATGAAAGCAACAAATAATAAATAGAACGAACATATATATTATATATACAAAGAGAAAAGCTTTTGCTATCTGCACATTCCATCTATGCGAAGTATTCGCGATTTAAAAGGACAGTTGACTCTTCTTGGAAAAGTTACATTACTGGAACGCGATAGCACGTTAACCATCTTTACTTCGAAAGTGATCGATGTACCGAGTACGTTTCGCAATGAAGATAATGAATACGTGCCACGTACACCAATCGATCTTGGCGGTCGATATCGTGACACATTCACGTCTTTAAAGGCTCATCGCTCGATGCACCGCTGGAAAAAGAGAACGTACGAATGATTCACGAACCGATATATCGAAGAGGATAATCCAAAAGTAAAACAGGCGTTTCGAAATTTCTAATATTGAATTCTTGTCTATCATCTTTCGATAACGTGTCGCTATTTAAATAATGTGTTATACATAGGCATTTTCTCTTTCATATATTTTCGCCACAAATTAATTTTTTTATAGAAACTTTCATGAAGTAAAAATTCATATATTATTAGTATATTTTCTCAGTAGAGATCTCGAGATCGGAGATCAGACTCTCTCTCTGAAGCAGCAAGGCAGCATGAAAATGGACGATAAGGAGGTCTTAACTTTTCATTTTCCGTTCTTAGACCGTTTCCAATTTTAACTATGTCGAAGAATCGTTCCAAGCTGTCCTCTTCATTGCACCGCTGCATAGCCGTACTCTCTTTTACTCACCATCCCTGAGAAATAATTATTCCTATTTCACGATAGCAGCCGACATTCAGTGCTCCGTAACCGATAAATACGACATCTAATTCTCCGCTATTTTTCGCACATCCGAGAAGCCCTTTCGAGGATGGCCGTCATCGGTATAAAAACGGCGTTTCCGTTAAGAAAGATCCTGCGTCGTGACATTCGCACAAGGTTTAAACTCTAGGGATTAACCCGGAGATTGAACGATGAGAATAAGAAATGGAAAAAGGAGTGAGGAAGGGCTCCAGGTATGATGAACCACCGAGGTGTAGAAAAGAGCGAGAAACGACGGCAAACGAAGAGATATGGCGGAATAAAAGTTGACTCGCTTTTGCACACAAAGAGAAAAATTTATCGCTGATACAGCAGCGTTTCCCATTAGAATGTTCATTAAGATAATAATTACACCTAATCTTCGTACGTTTTTAATGACAAACTTTAACACGAATTATTAGCAAGAAATTTTCTTAATCTGCACAAAATACATGCGATAATCACATATGAATGATCGTAGATTTGGAGATTAATCTAAAAATTAATTATTTTAAATATAAATAAAAGTTTAGAAATATAAAAATATTAAATATAAATATTATGAATTATTCGGATAATACGCCATTATATTGATGATTTCTTCAGACTATTCTTCAAACTAGTGCAACAACACTAGTTTCACAATTAATTGTCAACTACAAATATAAACAATTAATGCTGTAATGCATGCGTGAAACCACAATTTTTAATACTGCAAAATCAATTTGAATTATCAATATAATGGCTATCCGGACAATTAGTTTCGTGACTGTATATTCCATTTATATAATTATAAAACATTAGTTATATTTAAATGACGTGAAAAGCAGCGAGGAATCTACGAAATATTTCTTGAAACGTTCGCGCGCGTCATTTTCGCAAATCGTCGTGCGTTTATCGCGCATTAATAGCACTTTGCCGTTCAGCAAGTCGTCAAAGTTCCCGAGCATTGAAAATTCCGCGCCGTTATTTCGCAACGATAACTACGAGAGAAAGAGAATCCTGCAACGCACTTAAGAGACATTTTCCGGCCGTCTCGAAGTTCGAGACCTAAACGCTCTGGATTACTGTAAAATGGCGCAAGCGGGATGCGGAGAGAGAAACGACAAGAGCATGAGGAAGAAGTTGAGAAATCAGAGCTTCCTCCCGCCTCAATTCGTTGTGGACGACGCGCGCGGCAGAGCAAGAATGAAGAAGAACGACAACAAACGAAGCGATACGTGCTGTTAGGGAAAAGATCAGAGAGAATAGTAGGGGGAAGAGTGAGATGAGATGAGAATAAAAACCGGTTCTTCTATAAGTGGAACGCAGAGTATAATCGATATAAAAGCGAACGAGTATCTTGGAGCCGCAGAATCACGGCTGCGGAACTTTACGCCAGCGAATGGAAGAGGCACAAGAGACACGGATAATTATTTATTCGCCTCGAAACGAACTTCTACTACCCTTTCCTTCCTATCTCTTTGGTGAGCAAAGAGAAACTGAGAAATGATACGAAAATTAAATAATCGAAAAATGGGCAAACAGAAAGATACGATTGCAATGTAGGTAGTCACACTGCGTCGGATAAATTCTATATTTTAAACGCAGTCATCCAATATTCTATAGAACTACAAAACGACGGAAGTAAAGAAGATAGACTTCATACTACCTTATTAAGATTAAAATTATTAAGACCAGGCGATGTCATTATGTGACTTGCAACTAATTTGTCGTATCTATTTATAATACAAGAAGAGAACAAATGCATAATACAACTAGAATAATACAACTAGAATAGTTCCTTTTGCAAAAATAAGTCAAAAGTACAAATAAACTTTCTTCGTACGAAGATATGTTTATGAGAAAATCAAATTTGAAAATTGAAAAGTATGCGTGCACTTGATGAAGATAGCTCAAAAGATAGGCTTTGGAAAGAACAGTCTAAACATTATCATGTTTATATAACACAACAATTGACGTGATAGAATTAAAGAAAATGTAACAAATATAGTTAAATTTTATCTACTGTATTAAAAGAAAAATTGCTCACAACAAAACCTCAGAGGAAAGAAGTTTATTTTTGCATTATCAACTTTTTTAAATCCTTCCCTTATCCAATTTGTAAAAATTTATTTCCACCCTGTATACTATATGTAACTTCTTCTTAAAAATAAAAACTAACTTATTTAAAAACTAGACAAATCCTTTTGCCTTTCGTAGTAAATTACCTAACTTATTATAACAACAAATGCAATTGCGCAGATGTCGTTCAAAATACATGATTTTCAGTATAAACATTAAGGAGTGAATTGAAAAGAGAGAGCCGCAGGGGACCATTCTCGTATAATGTTGTTAATGGCATCGCAAGCGCGACATCAAAAGGACCACCTCTTTCCGTCGATGCGTGCAGCGGTGCGGTGACGGCGATGCAACCGCATGGCTCTTTCGCGATATTACGACACGGCCGCGCGATTAATTATGAGTCGACCGGCAGGTCCCTGTAAGCGACGTCGTTTCTAATCGAATGAATCGCAACCGTGCATAATGCAGTCACGCGAATGTTCCTTGAAATTTTCCCGGAGAGAAGAGATCGCTAGATCACAGTTATTAATACATTCCCAGCTCATCATCTAGCGCATCTCTTAGTTCTACAGAATTCATCAGCGATTCAATCGATTATCACTCGATTCAGTTCATTTCAACGAACGAGAAAAGTGGTTATCAATACTGAAAGTAGTTCATAGAGTATATACGAATCCGGTATAAAAACTATATATATAGTTTTCTTTTATATATGTACATATATACATACACACATATATATATATATATATATATATATATATATATATTCACAGGAGGGCGAAGAGAGGTTTCTTTCGCGAAGTTTCACTTGAGCAAAGACTCGCGATCAGATAGTCGATAT
>Ga0157364_1005492_pt1:10000-12913 | contig 12913 bp, 6 predicted proteins | sample AttsexASBM2_FD_111476 | JGI IMG/M metagenome (GOLD analysis project Ga0157364, IMG submission 111476) | Fungus gardens microbial communities from leaf cutter ant in Ribeirão Preto, State of São Paulo, Brazil - Atta sexdens ASBM2 | ecosystem: Host-associated > Fungi > Mycelium >... | reverse complement strand
ATAATATTGAAAGTATTCAAATAATATTCTAATAATATTCTAAATATAATATAATTTTATTAATTCAATTTTAACGTAATAATCAGTCGATGCTGAAAAGAAAATTAAAAGGACTATATATATATACATACATACATGTGTGTGTGTGTGTGTGTGTGTGTGTGTGTGTGTGTATAATTTTTATAGACTTCAATTTTATTATTAATACTAGAGTATTTAATATTTCTAGTAATTCCCAGAATACTTATTATAAGTATATATCTAGTAATATAAAAAAAATATTCGATCATTATAAAAATTTTTTCATATTAAGTGAATTTTCTTCGTACTTGTGTATGTAAGATATATCTCTTATCTTAATTTTTAGATATTATTTTTAGATATTCGAAATTCATAGAATTGCTATATGACATTGCACCACTAAAAGAAATAATACGTATAATATCGGAAAGAGATACTTTATTTGGGAAACGTTCGTTCCATTACATGCAGATGATTCATTAATATTATGTTGAGATCACAATGTGAGGAGAGCCTGCGATGCTCTCGTCGTTTTGAAGTGCAAAAAAGGAACGTCAAACAAAGTTGCATCATTGAGTGATCAGACTGGCTGGCAGCCAAGCTAACAGTTGATTTCGATTCGAGCCACACCGGAATACCAGAGAGTATAGCTGACTGGGAATTGGTCAATGTCCGGGATCATCGGATATTATGCTTCACTATGGTCGAAAGATTTTGATACATGAAAGTAATATGATGATACAAACATATGTCAAATAATTGTGTTCATTATTCTCATCCTTTTACAATTAAATCGAATAATTCTTTAAATGTATATAGATATAAATTATATACTTGAAAATATTAAACATTGGATAAAAATATAAACGTAAAAAAACATATGTATTTTTTATAAGGAAGAACTTCATGCGAAAATATATTAAATTGAAAGAATATTAGATTCTACTTAATCCGTTACTTCCGAACTTTTTTTTATTTTTTTGATAATACTTTCGAATGCAGTTTATAAGTGTGTGCTGCTAATGTATCCTTTCAATAAAATTGCATCTGCAATCTAGCATGATTGTTTCCGCGAATTTGAACTTGTCCAGTATAAAAATTTTATTCCTATTTAATAGGACTGAAACTTCCCAGTGTCCTGAAATTCATACAGGCAAAGTTTGCACAATTGTATTTCATCTGGACGTCTCTCTCTCTCTCTCTCTCTCTCTCTCTCTCTCTCTCTCTCTCCCCCCCTTCCCCTCCCCCTTCTTTTCTCCCCAACTCTCTTTCTCATATATTGCAACTTAATTATTCTTTTACGAGTAACATATCAAGATTTCAGTCCGTAAACATTTTTGTGATCAAAACAAAATTTGTTTTTAAGAGTCATTTAAGTGAGGCAAAGCAATAAGCATCATAGTACTCTCACTCATTATAGATAGATCCGGCGATGTCACCACTAAATATATTCTGACAAAAATTAATTGTATAAAGAAGATTTAAAAATGATCTTAAAGAAATATTTTGAATAAATATTAAGTATACATAGAGAAAAAAATTGGAAAGATGCTATTCTAGGACAATGGGAAGATCTGATTTAAATAAAAAAGTAATAAGAATGAATAGAAGTTGGAGTTACACGATATCATATGCGACATAACGAAGTTCAGTGGCCTGCGCTTATGTGGGAAGGCAAACCTTATCGCATCAGTAGCATAAAAAGCGCAATGGTTTCGAAAAGAAGTTGCATTCTAGAGATTCAAACGTTTCATTTCAAATCCAATTCTCTCTGCAAGCCAGCATAGCCGCACGAACAACGGAACGCTTCGACATTCTCCGCGCTGAATACAACAATGCACCCTGTAAGCATTCGACGCATTCAGACTCGAATTCTAATTACTACGACTGAGCATGTTAATTAGCTGACCGCCGCTCCCCCCCTTTGCGTAAAGATTACAGTTCTTACTCTAATGCGATTTTTCGCTCGTTCCTCTATAGCAACATAAATTAATATATCGAGTATATCTTAAATGGTGAAAGAAACAATAATATAGCATGGTAGTAAAATGGCTCGAAATTTATCATAACTTACAATTACATATTGGATTGGAACAAAAGTTTGTAGCTATGAGCTTCAAAATTCATGCAGCTATAACTTCGTTAAAAACAAACAAAATTTAAATTAGAAAAGGATTTTAAAACTTAAAATCATTACTTTCGAAAGACTATTATGTCTTTTGAATTTCTGTGAGTTTGACAAATTTTTACATATAGAATACTACAAGACAAAATGCGAAACTTTCTTCTCACTTCATAGATCTCACATGCTCAAAAAACTTTTGCAAAGATTTTCTATTGTATTTTCTAATTTGAAACCTTAAAGTTTTCCTTACAAAATCGTTTTTAAAAAAAATGTTTCTTCAATTTTTTGTTACTGATTTATTACGAATTAAATAAAAAGAGCATTTTGACTTTGATTGCTCATAACTCGGTAAAAATCATCATGCAATTTTTAAAAAACAGATTCTTAGAACTGAAATTATGCTCTATTAAATGATATTGTAAATATTAAAACATTTTTTTTTTAATATTTACAATTATATCATTTAATAGAACACAATTTTAGAAATTAACAATATATTGAATTGGAATAAAAATTCATAGCATAACTTTATTTATGTCTACATCATAAATAAAGTAATGCTACGAACTTTTGTTCCAATTCAATATATTGTTAATTTCTAAAATTGTGTTGTTAATTTTTCCGCAGGGCGTACTCACGAAAATTGTCCAAATTAAATTATTTATTTAGCCATAACATCAGATGTGATACTAAGAAGGCAAAAAACTGAAATATATAGCTGCATCCTCAGTCCCCCCGGATATCTACTGGAAAATGAATAAAGCACA
>Ga0157364_1005492_pt1:0-7500 | contig 12913 bp, 6 predicted proteins | sample AttsexASBM2_FD_111476 | JGI IMG/M metagenome (GOLD analysis project Ga0157364, IMG submission 111476) | Fungus gardens microbial communities from leaf cutter ant in Ribeirão Preto, State of São Paulo, Brazil - Atta sexdens ASBM2 | ecosystem: Host-associated > Fungi > Mycelium >... | reverse complement strand
TGAGTTTCGTTGTAACGTGACTTGCGCCCATACTTAATTAACTCTGCAAGAAATTCGACGGCACGCAGTGGCAAACGTAGGAACGTTTCGGACATGGAGATCGATTGTTACTTGACGATTATGATGACGAATATTACAACAGTATTTGCAAAGCAGATAATGTTAAAATATGATTACAAAAAATATCGTGAAAATTAAATGCATTCAGTTTGAACTCCGTTAGTAAAAATAATCACGTATGACATAAATTATGGGGTGCGCATAAATGCAAAGCAGCGCGGAAATGCTTCGCATATTCAAGAAACTACTGGCAGAATAAGCAAAAATATAATAGTAAGTCACGCATGACGCGGACCGGCGAATATTGATGACTGACGCTGGCCATTGTTAAACTAACAATAAAACTGTGAGAGAACGTGTACGCCGTTAATTATCCGTCCCTATTTCTCGTTATTCTCACGTTGCCACAGGTTGTGTGAATATTAGCAGTGGCCATCCTGGTAATAATGGATGTTTAGTTAATCGATTGTCTGCTTGCTTCGAACTAATATTAGTTCTAAAAATCCCCTTTTGTCGAACATCCGACGTCGGGGATACGATTTCATTCGCTTTAAAATTTATTCGCGTAAAATACAAATATACTAATAGTAAGAAAGATAAGTGAATTAAATTTCAAAGCTTGTTAGAATGTTCGATTTTCAGCTTGCAGTTTTTGATGAAAAAGATGAAAAAGAAATAATTTTTTTCTTATATAATTCACATAATTAATTATTCGCTTATATTATCTAATAATATTAAATATGAAGATATTATAAAGTGTATTATAAAAATGAATAATATTATTTATTTAATTTTGTCGGCACGTAATTCCTGTCAAAACATCGTAGATAACGCCGTACGTAAAATATTCGTGAATGTTTTTATTCTCTAACTTCCATCGTTTCTCTCTCACCGGCTCAATTATCGACATTCCACCGGAAACGAATAGGTCACCGGTAACCCTTTTTCTCTTCCCTCTTTCTCTCTCTCTCTCTCTCTCTCTCTCTCTCTCTCTCTCTCTACGTGACTCGCAGTATCGAACAATGATATTTTGCACAATGTCGTCGGCTGAGCGGATCGCCTGCATTCGTTCGTTCCGTCGCATTGGTGCGGAAACGCGACAGCGGATCATCCGGTCCACTGTAAACGAGACGCCCGGAAGTTTCATCCGTTATTAAACAATTTTGTAGTATCTATCGAACCACAGGACTCGCTTTTCCGCCAAAAACCGTACTTCGTCCTCTGTCAAACGATCGTAAGTGAGTTATAACTTCGTGCCTCGCGACTATCCTGCCCGTTTACTTCACTTCTTAATTAAATAAATCTCCAATTAAATATAGTAATTTACATCAGCGGAAGTGCTCGCTATAATGTATAAAGTAATAACTCCTACCTAAAAGTGAATTATTCGTCTAATGATTCTAATTTGACAAGTACTTGTTTTAAAGTTTTTAAAGTTTATTCAAAAATAAAAAACAGATAAAGGGAGAAGGAATGAGAAAGCGAAAAGCCGAAATTATTTTTCTAGTATATTTCTAATCCATTAAGTATATTAGAAATATCTAACGTTAAAAATATTAAAGGAAATAATGGAAGTTAATACACAAAATATTGGTATACAGACCACGTACAACTTCACTTTTATCGTCGATCGTGCCCCAGTTATCGTGCTTGGCTATATTGCCTTTATAGTTCTATTACATTAGACGTGATCGTATCAATTTATATAAATGGAATCCTTCAAGCGAACATAGGGATACGGTGGTACTATCTATACCTGTTCGTATTGCGTATTACTATTCCGTTGACCGCGCCGGACGTCCGGTGTCGGCACAGGAAAACGCGTCTCGTCGATCGGGAAAGGTAGCTCAACGTGATCATGCACGCAGGTACGGATATGCATATACAGGGTGTTTCATAACTTTGATGATAAAAATGAAGGAATGTTAATTTATTATTGTATCGATAAAGAACAGTTTTTTTTCATGATCAATTTTTCACAAAAATTTTCTATTCAACTATCTACGAGATTATCTGTTCAATATCCGCGTATTATTACATTTCGCTCAACTGGCAAACTGATGATCAAATATATACATAAGTTATATACGAAGCACCCAGTATGCGAGGCGTGCCGCCGCGCGAGTCCACTCGCTTCCGCTTCGCGTTCATTCATTCTTTCGCCTTCACCTACGCGCCTCTCAACGCCGAGTATTTCCTCCGTTCGTGGAATGAATCATCGAAGCCTTGCATCTCGATGCGCACACGTTTTTCTATAATCTCGCGAAATTCTCGACAATCGAAAGTAATAGATCGCTGATGGCTACCCACGAAATTCAATGCTTCATAATGCTCTGTCATTAGATTTTCAGATAAGATTAATCGTACCATAGACAATGCTTCATGTAACTAGTAATATTTATTATGACATTATATAAAAGCGTGCAATCCTTTTATGTCTAAATAGATATTTATATTTATTGCATTAGCAATTATTATAGCTATGCCACGCCATAAATTTTTATTCTGATGGTATCTTTAGACAATTATTTATAATATAATAGTTGGGAAACTATGCTGATTTTAAACATATACTAGTCAGAAGTTTCATTATGAATTTAAGTAACATATAAAGGATGTCTATGGTTATGAAATAAAAAGTAAATGATTTTTAACTGAAAACTCAGTTACAGCAGTTTTAAATATAATGAATTTGTGCATTAAATTTCATAAAACTTTATGGAAAATTATACATTAAATCTCATGTACACAAATATACTTTTCAGTATCAAATACATTAAATTTAATACATTAAATGTAATGTAATTGAATTTTATGTAATGTTATGAAATTAAATTCAACTTGTGTAACTGAAAGTATATTAAATTTCATATTTTCAACAGTGTGGTATCAAATAAGTTTCTATAGATGCATTTGCGACCGGATTCATCGATCCAGTATGGAACTGCGTCGTGTTGCGAAATCCGTGGTTCGACCGGTCCGGAATTAGCAGCCGTACGGCTGATTTCCGGTTGCAAATCTCTGAATTCACGATTAAATCGCCGTGCCGATTGGCGTGCCGGTCGCGGAGGGAGCGTCATCTCTCTCGCTCACGTATCGCGTTAACAAGCATCGTACAATAGCTATTATTGTTCAGCCAGTAGGTTGGTACGTAGGTACTAGGTAGGCGGAGGTAATAGAACGTGAAAATACATGCGTATGTGTGAGGAGCACCTAGCTCGAGCTCGTGCCTACGTAGCCTGCTTGCACACCTCCTGACTACTCCTTAGCGCGAAAGCACATGTATACGACATTGGCGGCGATCGCGAACTTTCTCACGGGGACCTGTCGACCGCGATAATGGCTGGCGTTACGCATAATAATGCCGACGTGATTACCCCTCGTAACCGATTTCATCGGATGTCGCACAAGCTATCCGTACTTTAACGGCTCTCTCCATCCCTTGTCCGCGAGCAAATATTTGCTAGCACAATTTTTGTGAATTCGAAAATTACGAATGCTCTTTTCTGTAATTATATAAGATCATGCAATATTTTAGAAAAAGCAAAACTTTAAGTGAAATATCACTTTTTAAAATGTTTTGTATTATATTATGACATTTTGCATAAATTTGCATTCTCTGTCTCATAAATTTAAATAAAATTAATTACATTACGAAGATTGTAGAAGAAAACTTACACAATCTCTAAAAGTAAATATCTAATATTTTCATGCAAAACTCAGGCTTCCTGTACTTATTTGCTTAAAGATGTTTTTGTATAATTCATTTAATGAATCTATTATCTAATGATCTACTTATTAGAGAAATATACTGACAATGACAGAAGAGTCTGATATTTGTGACTGTAATTGTATGGTAAAATTATTGCTAGAAACTTCATTTTCTAGTTATTACTGCTATAATATTATTAATAATAATTATATAATTACATAAATTCATAATTTTATAAAGATATATAGCTGATATACTAAAAATAACTATAATTGTAGTTAAATTATGGTAATTGCAACTATTTTTTTTCTCAGTGGAAAATTGTACACAATATGGAAAATCATGTAATAAATATCGAATATTTCAAAAGATATGCTGGTTTAGTGTGAAATAAAAATTCCAATTGACCGCAATAGAATTTACATTTTATTGAAGGAATAAAAATCGAACAATATAGACACATTTTTTTTTCGATATTCGCCGCCTATGTACACATATGGTGGAACATATAGCTATCTGAAACGGGCAGCCCCCGCGAGTCACCTTGTCGTCATCGACTCCTTATCGGTAACCATCGAGTGCGAACGAAAAAATTCCGGTCACGAATCTTCTTAAGGTTGGGAGGAGTTACTCTCACTGTAAAAGATCACGCTTCCACTCGACCGTTCCTCTCATTCTTAAAATGAAATTGCACAATTACGTGCACGTTTCGTTTCACGCTTTCTACACTCTTATGCGACGCATATATCTTTCGTGTTATTCGACAGAATACTCTGCTTCAACAACAAAATGCAACGATTGTTCTCTTGCGATGTGATATGATGTATCGAAACTGCTTGAGTTTCCGACTTCAATCAGAGGCAACTCCAGGAGAATAAGAAAATCAAAATAATGTTATATACTGTTATTACTGAATCACAAAAAAAATGATAAATTCAAATTGATGTTGTTTTTCTTGTTCTTCTTCGGAATGTTACTGTATTCAACAAAAAAAAGCACCTACGCATCTGTTGTAAGATTCTTTAATACGATTGGTTTACATTTAGATCCAGTGAGAAACTAAGGGTAAGAATCAATCATATTAACACTAGAAGTACCAACATTTCTTACTCACTAAAAGAATCAAATGAATAAATTATTTTGAAAATTTAAGAATTTACGAAGAACTAAATATTTTTTTTGTTAATATAAAATACTTATAATATAAATTAATAAAAAATTAAAAATTTTCAGAATCCTATCTTTTACAAAATAGAAACGGTCAATAATGACGTTTGATACTTTTGATGTTAATGTTAATAAAGAATCTTACAACAGTTGCAAAGTTACTTTTTTATTGAATATAATCAATACAATTATAAATTTTATTTTAAAAAGATGAGAAGACATTTAAAATCTAGCAGTTGTAAAATAAAATACTACAAGACCAAAGATGTCTACATTGTCACAAAGATGAGAGTATGTAAATAAGTAATACTAAAATCTGAATCTGTTAGTAAAAGATATTAGGAAGTTATTCGCGTTTACATTGATTATAACATTACTGATGCCATATCAAATCCTTTTTTCCGTTTGCTCGCTAAAACTTTATTATACTGCAGAGGCGCAGGTGGTGACACGGCAAACTCTAGTCGGGCGTGTTGCGGTCGCGCCTACAAATTGGCAATTAACGCTAGCCAAACGCAAACGCCTAGAGGCCGTCTGTGTTCCCCAGTGTCCTGAGGGTATGCGGCAGGTTTTACAACCACCCGGTTCTTTCACACGAGCCTCCCTCGAAAAAGATGATTTTACGAGCAGCTACCGTGGCAACGCTGTTGAGAGTGGTGCGGAAACATCACCGGTTTCGACAGGAAAATGGCTCGGGAATGACGCCGCGGAATTCCTCTAAAGTGAAACAACATGTTCAGAATACGCCCATAAGTCAAATACCACGTAGAAATTAACGAAATTTTAGTGAAATGTATCTTCATTATTATTTTCCTCTGCACATTTCTCTGATATATTAACTGAGGATAATGCACTTATTTAATTACCTAAAAAAAGGTACAAATTCTTAAATACTTTGCCCAAATAGATGGACTACATGTGGGATTTATGAGAATCGACAACAATTAAAAGAATCGATAGTTCATGAAGAGATAGACTTTATTTCGTGATGTTTCAGCGAACAAATTTCATTTCCGCGCGGGAGCGTTATCTATCAGCAACGCGGTCGCGATCGACGATCCGAAATTAATTCCACGCTATTCACAGCAGCGAACGGTATTGAAAATCGGGGGCGTGAGATTGCCGGAAGAGGGAAGAGACAAAAATCAGTGGCGTTTTTGGAGCGACGCGACGACGTCACGTTCGCACGTTCGCCACGGCCATATAACCGCGAACGTGCTGTCTGCCAATCGTGCTCGTATAAACCCGAAACTGTCTGCTGATTTTTCGAGAGGAGACCCTAATTTTTGTGGCAGAACGATTCTCGGCCAATTTACTGCTGCGCGCGGGGCACAAAAACGCAGTACCTGCTGGTGAAAGAATAAGCGAATAGATGTGACGAGTTGTCTGCGGTTTCATAGAATTAAGAAATTATGACCGTCTGTCGGCCAAACGAAAATTGAAAAAATAATTTATTGTTAATAAATAAATGTTAGCGCGACATACACGACCCCGTTTCTTTTTTTCACCAGTATATTATTGTTTTATACGAAACAGTTTTAATCTTCCGTTTGAAATCATATTTTTACTCCCTCTGTCTGCTTTTTTGCTATTTTAAACTTTGAAAAAAATATAGAAAAATTCAGGTTTACTTTTTAACATATCTATTACGTTATCAAATTTTTTAACAAGATATTTTAAGAGAAGAAACCGAATTCTTCTTTTATTTCGGAGAAATTTGAAACTGAAATTTCACTTATGTTAAAAAGATCCAGGTTGCAGATGGATGGTTAAAATTGGTTATTTTAGTTGCCTTGTCACAAGTAAAAATTGGATAACATATAGAATATTTATATAATATTTATATAAGAATTAATTATCATTCTAATGTAAAATTTCAATGTCTCATATTTTAATATCTCAATTTTAACGTATCACACATGATTTTTTAAACGCATCATTCATGTAACACTTTCGCTATCAAAAGGAATCAAAAGGATTATTTAATTAACATTACAGAAATGTGATATAATGTCATTACATCATGGCTCATGGCACACTCGATTTTCCGCGTGAGCACGTAGCGAAGTGAGAATCAAACTTCCCCTCGGCGAAAAAAAAACAAAAGGCAATTTTCACAGCCGAGAGTGAACGAATCAATGATTGTATCGTTTGTGCCTCTCGCCAAATCGTTTACCGCGTGATAGCGGAAATCGATCGAGCGAGACGCGCGAAGAGAGTGACTTGAGAAAGACATTCGAGGTAGACCGACCAGCACGGCGACCTGTAAGAATCCAGAAGTGGATTCCTTTTACAACGATGATTGCGACCATGTAAAAGATATTTCTGGATGAACCGTATGAATTATCTCTACATCTTGGTATCCCGCCGGTAGCTCCGTTCGTAACGCTTTTTATCATGCAATCCGTCTGATAGATAGTAATATAAGAGACGAAAGAAAACGAAAAGTAGAGAGAGAGAGAGAGAGAGAGAGAGAGAGAGAGAGAGAAATAAATAAAAAAAAGAAAAAATAGATATATCTCTACGTCGTTAAAAAACAGTGAGAAAAAAAAGAATGTGTT
>Ga0157364_1005491_pt1 | contig 12918 bp, 27 predicted proteins | sample AttsexASBM2_FD_111476 | JGI IMG/M metagenome (GOLD analysis project Ga0157364, IMG submission 111476) | Fungus gardens microbial communities from leaf cutter ant in Ribeirão Preto, State of São Paulo, Brazil - Atta sexdens ASBM2 | ecosystem: Host-associated > Fungi > Mycelium > Unclassified ... | reverse complement strand
TTTTTCAACATTACTTGGTTTTCATTATTTCTCTCTACTTCTTCTGCCCAATCTATGTTACAACTCAAAGATCTTAGAGCTAGTCAATGAAAGGAACCTTGTATAGGATTTACACAAGAGAACTCAATAGAGAACTCTGTACAGGATTGTCTACCTTATATATCTCAGACTACTGGTCTGTGCACTACTACTTTAGCCTACCCTAAATAACTATATGTTTGCCTTAAGGCCACTATGTGTATCACACATAGTATAATATCATTCCTTTTAGAACATTCTACTATTTTCTATCATGGCACATAATCATGTGACAGTGTGACCGTGATTTGTGACATCCCACTGATCCCTAACTCTAGTTTTAAAAATAAAATAGACTGAAAAGAAAAGAAAAGAAAAGAAGATAGAGTCCAATCTTTGTATTTCTAACAATCTGCTCTCCTACTTAAACTATCTACTCATCCTATACTCTTGCCAGCTACATGCTTCAAAGTGAAATTGAATCTTGACAAATACAAGGCCTATCTAGCCTGTCTTCAATTTAACTTCTGAGCTTTCATGAAATACTTCAAGTTTTTATAGTTAGTTCATATTTCAAACATCTAATGATCATTAACATTTCTCATCCTTATACTTTATTAACAATACTCCTTCCATAGCAAAGTCTGATGCATCTGATTCTACTCTTATCTTTTTATCTAAGTCTGGTATTACTAAGACTGGCTCTGTTATAAACCTCTCCTTCAACTCCTCAAATTCTCTCTGTTGTTTTTCTCCCCAATTCCACTTCACATTCTTCCTTGTTATTTTATGAAGAGATTTTTCCATTCTTGCAAAATTCTTGACAAACTATCTGTAGTAGTTTGCTAACTCCAAAAACTTCTGTACATTCTTCACACTCCTTGGTACTGGCCAATCCACTACTCCCTGAACTTTCTCTTTCTCCATCTTTATTCTGTCTAGTCCTATTACTACTCCTAAGAATCTAACTTCTCTAACCTTCCATATATATTTTTCTAGTTTTACAAATAAATCATTCTCCTCCATTCTCTTTACTTTTTCTACAATCTCATTATGTCCTTCCTCTATCTCTGTTCCTATTATTACATCATCAATAAATGCTGCTACATCTCTTGCTTCTATCATATCTCTTAATAGATCATTCATAATTGTCTGGAAAGTCACCAGTGAGTTTGTCAACCTAAAGTAATTCTTACATTATTATAACCCTACCTTAGATCCATCTTCATAAACATCTTTTTTTTTTCTACATTATTTATTAAATCTGAGATTGGTGGCAATAGATAGTTGTTTTTGATCATTTAACTATTTAGATATCTGTAGTTCTGCACTATTCTCTTCTTTCTATTCTTTTTTGGTACAAAGAATACCACTGACATCTATGGTGACTTTGATGGATGAATATACCCTTTCTTCAACCAATCTTTTATAAATTTCTATACTCCCTTCTTTTCTATTCTCAACAATAGATATATCTTTCTTTTTTTCAGAACAAACCCTTTTCTGAGATCCATAGCATGATCCCATGTCTTCCTTATTAGCATTCTTTCTGACTTCTTCTTCTCAAATATCTTCAAAATATTTATGGAGCCTTCTAGAAACCATTTCTTCTACTATTCTAATCTCTATCAATTATTCTTCCTTCTTCTCTCTTTGCATATTTCATTTCTTCTGTTTCTTCTATTTCTGCTTCTACCATCCTGGCTTTGTCTGCTTTGCTTTCTATTGTTTTCCACATTCATCTAGATATCTCATTATCTTTACTTCTTCTGTCTTTCAATTGATTTCAGGATTGTGGCATGCCAACCATGGTGTTCCTAATATTATACTCCATTTCTGCACTTTTATTACATTTATCTCCATTCTCTCTTTATGTCCTTTATAAAACACATCTACCTCCATTGTGTGCTCAATTGGTTCTTCATGATTAAAGATACTGTCTATATTCCTCATATAAATTGGCCTCTCCAACTTCTTCTTCTTAAACCTGTTCTTTTTTGTAAATTCCAAACTCATCACCAATCCTATTGCTCCACTATCTAATAATACCTCTATACCTCATCCTTCTGTTTCAACCCTATCTTCACCACCACCTCTCTCAACAACTTTTCTTCTCTACAATATTACTACTATTCTCTACTCTTGTCTTTTGTACTTCTACCAGTTTCTTCTTCAATCTTTCTTCTCTCAAAATTGTCTTCCTATCCTTTCCTATCTCCTTTCCACTTTCTTCTCTGATATTCATCACTTTGCTTTTTAACACTTCAAATCTATTTGAGGGTATTACTGTTGATCTCTCCTCTCTTCTATTCCTACAGTAATGGGTGATATGCCTAAAACCTCCACAATCAAAATATTTTCTCTCTATCATCACTCTCTCCCTATTCGTTTCTCTTCTTCTTTCTCATATTTGCTGTTGTCTCCATTTTCTTTCTGCTCTCATTTCCTCTCTCATTCTTATTTCCTCTACTCTTTTTTTTCTTCTCCTTTGTTCTTCTTCCCATCTCTCATCATATTCTCTTCTCCTCTACTCTTTCCTATTCTCTTCTTTTTTTCTGATCTTTTACTACTTGCAAAATTGGTTTTTGTAATTTTAGTAACATTAAATTGTTCTTTATTACTTGCTTCAATAATTTCATCACTTCCTCCTCTCCCACATCTCTGATCAATCTCTTCATATTCACTTGACTAATATCACCAATATTCTGATTAAAACTACTCATTGCTATATTATTTGACAATGGAAAATGATATCCCCAAAAGTGTTCTTTTGTAAGTGTTAGCCAGTACTCTTCTTACCCAACCTCATACTGTTTACTAACTACTTGTCTACTGCTTTACTAACTACTACTCTAATCAAACTATTACACTAGTATTCCTTAGAAGAGAATCCTTAAACTAGACACTCTCTTACTGGATAACATTGCTTCTCTGCATAGAAAGATCATAATGAATCTTCAACACAAGGCTTCTTATTATGATCAATCTCTCATGTTTTCAATGTGGTTATCTCATAGACTACAGATGTTAAGGAAGTATTTCTTTATGACTTAATAATCAGCTATACTGCATGGTATTTCAGTTAGTGTCTCATGCAGTAGGTGTTGTTTCCTTCTATTCTCCTTATGTTCTATAACTCATTTTGTCTTATGTATATTAAACATATTCTTCATAGTCACTAAGTATATATATAGTTATAGGTACTACTCTGTATCCTTATGCTTTACCAATTGATCATTCCTCTACTTTTTACTCAAGTCTTTGCCTAAGTTGTAATCTGAGCCAAGCTAAAGGTTGTAACATTTGGTAAAACATTGTTAGGCTCATCTTGCAAAAGAAGAGTGCATAGTAGTTAGGCCACTGGAATGTTTACAGTTTTAGACCATCAGGAAGACAATTAATATTTGTGGCACAGTCCATAAACAGCAGGACAGATCAACATCAAGAAAATAATTTAGAGGTACTGTTAAAATGACTAGAATCATTAAGGATCACTGAAGAAGATACTTTGACAGAAATAATAGAAATAGAAACCATAGACAAAATGTCAGTAGCACCAGCACTAGTAATGACACAGAATAAATAGGCAGTCATGCCAAAGAGTATGGTCCCAGATTCAGGATGGTTTAATGGAGATAGAACAAAATTTAAAGACTGGTAGAGGGAAATTTGATTATTTTTCAAGAGTAACAGAGTAATAGGAATAGATGATAGGATCACTGCAATCTTGACCCAGCTTAGAGAAGGTGTAGCTGGTATTTATGCTCAGAAAAAGCTAGATGAGTTTAAAGAAGTAATAGACACCAAGATTGGAATGAATTTGTTAGAGAACTTAAGATAATATTTAGTGACAAAAACGAGACAGCAGATGCCAAATAAAAGATCAAAACATTCAGATAGGGTAAGAAGTACATTACTGATTTTATAATTGAATTCAAAGCATTAGCTATGAAGGCTGAAATAAACAACCTACATGCCATATTTCTATTGAAGAAGAATGTCTAAACAAACATCATAAAGACAATACTAGAATATCCACCAATGGCAGCATTAGAAATGCTTAGAAAATAGAAGGTAACAATTACCTCAGTAGAACAAAAATATGAATATATAGAAAGTTGACAAGATTATAAAACTGGAACTAGAACAATATATGGAAAAAGAGATATACTCATAAATATTGGAAAGGCTAAAGATAACTTTGACAAAGATGGAAAGCCAAAGTGTTTTAATTACAATGTATATGGATACATAATAAAGGACTGTAGAAAGCCAAAGAAGAAATGAGACACAAAAAATACTATAAATGTAACAAGATAGGGTATATTGCCAAAGACTGTAGAATATAATAGAAAATGAAGAATTGTAGTATCCATGTTACAACCTTAGCTTTTAGAGCTCAGGTTGTACTTTAGGTAAGGACTTGAGAAGAAGTAAGAGAAGTATATAAGTGGTAAAGTGTAAGGATACATGATAGTATCTACACTATATATATGTGAAGTATATGAGGAAATGGTTCATAGTCTATAAGGAAGACAAGTCATAATATATAAGGAAAAGACAAAGCTAAGGTGCCTATCACATGAGGTGCTAACTGAGATAACTACAGCACAGCCAATCATAATATCATTACTCTTCACTCTAGTCCATATTGCATCCTTGAGGTATCTATCATAACAATACTCCATTTTCAACATTCATGTCTCCATAAATTAGACCAACACTTCAAGCTCTCCAACTACATACATGGCTACTGATTTCTTGTTTGGTCTAATAATAGCTCTTCCATGGTTGTCAATATTAATGAAGTATGGTTCATAGGGTGACCCTCCTTGATATAACATTATTAGATAGCCATTTCTTATTGTTTTGGTATTATGCTTCTCCTCCATGAATGCTATTGCTATTTCTTTCCAGCAATCTGGATCCTGCTCTCCTCTGGACCAGAGTGATATATAGTGCAGTGGTGGTTGGAATATTTTTGTTTTGGTAGGAGCTTGTATAAACTTTATATGTTATTTTAAATTTCTGATCTCTTCTTGGATAAAGCTCATTTCTATAGTTTTGGATGTCATGGATTTTGTGGTTTTGTATGGTTTAAATAATACCACTTCTTCATCTTGTATAGTTTCTTGTTTTCTCTTTAAATCTTCATCTCTATACAATTCTTGAATTTCTTTGATGTTTTCATTCACATACTTGTTGCCTTTATCTTTGTAGCTATCTAGTTTATTGGCTAAATATCTTTGGATTTGGTACACCCAATTTTCCATGTCACTTTGAACTAGGTTTCATAAATCTTCTGATATTTCCAATATATGTATTGTATTCATCATCTGATTATGGATGCTAGCCTTCAAGATTACTCCTTCCATTTTTGTGATAGTCATGTTTGTTTCTTCTGCTATTTTTATCATGTCTTTCACCTGTCTTTGAACATCTATCATCGCTTCCAACCCTTGTAATGTCTTGTGATATAACTTTGTCCAATCATCTCATTCTTTCTTTAAGAGTCTAGCTTCTTCTATATTGTTTAATTTTCTAGAGATGTAGGAGTTGGAAGAAGTAGGAGCTATTGCATATGTATTGTATTGAGAAGACATTTCAGCTTTGGGTGTTGGTTTGATTTTTCTAAAGATGGAGTTTTATCCTTCTTTTTATAGGTTTTGACTCAAACACCTTGTCCAATAGTCTTCAATCACCTTCCTTGTATGAGATAACCCTGGTTCTATAGTCCATTGATCATGTTCATCTCCATAACCTTTCCAGTATACCAGATATTATGTTTTCCTGCCTTGTTTCCTATGCTTCCTGATTTCTTTAACATCATACTCTTTTTCTTCATTAATAATTGTCAGTAGAGGTGCTGGTTCCATATATTATCCTTTGAAATCTTCTGGAAGTTCTAGCTGAAATGCCCCTTGACCAATGTCTTTTGAGATTCTAAAAGGTCTGTATCTCTTTTGATCCAACTTCTTTGAGGTCAGTTTGAATGAATATTCTTGCTTTCCAACCACATGTTGTCTCCAACCTTCAATCCTTGAGGGTTTCTTCTTTTTTTATTAAATTGCTTTTTCATATTCTTTTGGGCCTCTTCCATTGACTTTGTGGCTTCCTCCTAGCTTCTTTATAATCCTATTAGGAATTCTTCTATTCCTGGAAATTCTTTTTGTGCCACAAGATTCCCCTTCCAAGAGTGTCTTCCAAAGTTTAATTTAAATAGTGTCCTTCCTATTGCTGCATGCCTTTTGTTGTTGTATTGGAACTCCGCAGCTGCTAACCATTCTACCCAGTTGTCTTGTTGATAATTGATATAATGTTTTAAAAACATTCCCACTTCTTGATTGATCCTTTTCATTTAACTATCTATTTGAAGATGATATACTGTTAACAACTGTCTTGTAGTCCCTAGAGCTTTTGTGAATTCTTCCATGAATTTTGATGCAAACTGTAGACCTCTGTCACTAAGGATTTTCCTTGGAATTCTATGGAGTTTCCAGATTTCATCTCTGAAGATTTTGGCTATTCTTTCTGATGAGATATTCATTGTTGTTGCCTTTAGTTATATTATTTTTGTAAACTGATCCACAATGACTACTATAGCATCCATTCCATTAAACCTAGGTAAAGATCCAATTATATCAATGCTGATCTCTTGCCATAGTCCTTGTGGTATTTTTAATAGATGAAGTTTTCCTGGTTTCCATTAGTATTGAACTTTGTTTTGCTGATATTTGAAGCATTCTTGAACATACTTCTTGATATCTTCTTTAAAACCTTGCTACCAATAGTTTTGCTTTAAAAATTCCATCATCCTTTGTTATTCTGAATGGCTTACATTCACAAAGTCATGATTTTCCTGTAGAATCCTTTCTCTAAGTTTCTTGTTGTTTGGGATATATATCCTTCCTTTTATATAGATGATCCCATCTTGTTCCCATGTTATTCCATCTTCTTTCTTTAATGCTTGTTGCACTTCTTATTCTCTAGTGTTGTTTCTTTATATTTTTTCTAGTAGGTCTAGATTGTCTGTTGTCTAGTTTTTTTTTAACATCATTACTTCTGCCATAGTTTTTCTTGTTCATAACTTCTCCTTGAGTACTTGAACATTCTTGTTATCATCCTTTGTGTTTACTTGATCCTTTCTTGATAAAATATCTGCTTTTGTGTTTGTCTTTCCTGGAATATGTCATAAAATAAAATTGTAGTTTTACAGCTTTAGATACCATCTAGCTTGTCATCCATTTAGTGTTATGGACATTTGGACACTAATAATTTTTATTTTATTTCATTTTATTTTTTCTGATTTTACTTTACTTTTTCTTTTATTTTATTTTCCTGAAAAGACGATGAAGAAGGTACATGAAAAGGAAGTCACATGACAGGTCACATGATGTGATGTCACAAGCCTAGAACATGGTAGAATGGTCTGGAAAATGATATTAGGGCACATGGAGTACATATGGTGGCCTTGAGTAAGAAGTGAGATGGACATGAGGATAGAGCATGGACTATAGGGCAGGGTTAGATAGTAGTAGCACAGACCAGGAGACATTTGTATAAATAGGACTCTAATCCAGGAGAGGCTCCTTGTTGAGTTCTCTTGTGAATTTTCCACACGATATCCTATCTTGAGATTTATTGATTGTGCTATCATTTATCATTGGATAAGTGGTCGTTACAACATTTAGTTTGTGAGGTTCTCTGAAATATTTCAGGTTCTCATGGTCTGTCCAAATTTCAAATGGTTCCATTACATCCAACAGATATTGTTACCATTTCGCCAAAGCTTTCACAATTGCCAGTAGTTCTTTGTTGTAAATTTTGTAATTCTTTTCTACTAGTTGTATCGTTCTGAATAAGAATGCTATTGGTTTCCATTTTCTCTCTTGTTCTTGGAATAACACTCCTCTAATAGTGTATCCTGAAGTATCCATTTCAATTCTAAATTTTCCTTCTCTCTTCAGAAAAGAGAATACTGGTTGGCTTGTAATCTTTTCTTTGAGTTCTTTAAATGTCTTGTTTGTTATGACTCAAGCTCTTAGTGCTGGATAGAAAAAGAACCTTGTATAGGGTTTACACAAGAGAACTTGATAGAGAATTCTGTACAAGATTGTCTACTTTATATACTAATACCTAATAGTCTGTACAAGCTATTTCTAGCCTACCCTAAATGACTATGTATATGCCTTAAGGTCAACATGTGTCATTACCTGTTGTATGACATCATCTTTTCTAGAATGTTCTATGTCCTTCTATGTGTTATGTGACTTGTGACTGTGTTATTTGATATGACCTGCTGTGTGACAGCATGATCTTATCACTCTAACCCTAACTCTAGTTGTAAAAATAGAATAAAGGAAAATAAATTGAGAAGAAAATAAAAATAAGAAAAGAAAATAAGAAAAGTTAAGTCCACTTCTTGTGTTCTTGATATTGTTATGTTCTTCATTCCATATCCATTTCTTCTTTCTCTTTAATTTGTTTAATGGTCTTGCCATATGACTGAAATTCTGGATAAATCTCTAGTAGAAATTTGCAAATCCTAGAAAACTTTCCACATCCTTGACTTTTGTTAGTGTCTTCCATTCTTTAATGGCCTTGATCTTTTCTTGTTTCATTTTGACTTGTCCCTTTTCTACAATAACTCCTAGTATCAGGATTTCTTCTATATTAAAGTCATATTTTGACTATTTAAAACACAGTGTGTTTCTCTGCAATCTTCAAAAATCAAATAGTTTTTTCTTTGAGTTCCTCCATCATCTTGGCTAGTATAACAAAGTCATCCATATAATTTGCCAATACTCCCTCATAGAGTGATTTTCAGAAAATACTATTCATCATCCTTTGAAATGTTCTGAGCAAGTTGCACAATCTGAAATACACTACTTGTGGTTCGAATAGCCCTTTGTTTGTAAGAAAAGCCACATTCCATTTGTCATCTTCTTTAATTTGAACATTATTATATTTCCATACAAGAATGAGTTTGTTAAAGTATTTCACCTCTTTCAGTTTGTTGATTACTTCTCCAATTAGAAGTAATGAGGTCTTGTCCTTTATTGTGACTTAATTAAGTTTCCTGTAATCCTGAACCAACTATAGTGAACTGTTCTTCTTTGGAATATAAAAACAGAGTACTGTATATCTTGATTTTGATTCCACAATTAAACTTACTTTGAGTTGTTCATCTAACTACTGGTTTAATGCTTCCTCTTCCTTAAAAGTCATTGTATATGCCTTTGCATTTAATTCTCATGGTGTTTCATCCATCAGATTTATCTTGTGGTCCCATTTACATCTCTCTGATAGCTTTTTGAATTTCTTCTTGTTGAACAAATGTATAAATGGCCAAATATAGTTTAGTAGATCTTCTGGATTAGTTTTATCCAGTTCTTTCCCAATTTCTCTATTGTCTTGTGTCATAGTTTTCATTGTCTAAGTTCTCCTAGTTTTGAATCTAATGTCTTGATATTTCATGGTACAACTTTCTGGACATCTTGTAAACTTTATTATCTCATTTTTCCAATTAACTTCTGGATTATGTTTGACTAGCCAGTCATAGTCCAAAAACATGTTCATTCTATTTAAATCTGTTACTACAGCTTCTAATCATTCTTTGTGACCATTGATCTCAATTTCTAAAGGTGCCACCTTAGTTACTTTTCCGTTTTTTGTTCTGTCTACATTGAAAACTTTGAATGATAAATTTATTGGTTTTGTTTGAATCCTTTTATCTTTGACCAGTTGCTTGTCAATTCCCATGTGTGTACAACTAGAGTCTACTAGTACTTTCACCTTAAGATTTTTTCCATTCTTTGTCTTCATATTTGCTTGCATGTTTAATTCCCTTTCCATGTTACTTCTTCAATTCAAAATAACATATTTATTCTATGAAGTTATAGGAGAGATCTCTTGTATTGTGCCTACTCAAGATCATCTCCAAAACCCTGCTTCTTGTCATTACTCTTTTCATTGTCATCTTCATTGTTTGATTCTTCTTGTACTTTGCATTTCTTCATTGATTGCTTCCTTTTGCAATTCTTGGCAATGTGTCCTTCTTTGACACATTTAAAATATTTCCTTGTTTCCCTCTCTTTCTTCTTTGACCAGCATTCCTTTGCTATATATCTGTACTTGTTGTAATTGAAACATTTCAGTTTCCCATCTTTGAAATTCTTGTTGGACTTTCTGATGTCCATGGGTTATCCTTGCTCTCCATATGTTATTTCTATGCTGGTTTTGTAGTTGTTTCTCCCTTTCATGGATTCATATCCTTAGCCAACTGATGTGATTGCTACTTTCTATTTCTTGAGTATTTCTAGTGCTGCTATAGACAGATATCCCAAAATGGTCTTGATAATATCTTGTTGTACATTCTTTTTCAACAGGAAGATAACATGTAGCTCATCTATATTTGCTTTCATTGCTAGCACTTCAAACTCTATCATGAAGTCAGCTGTGTTTTTCTTTTCTTGTTTGAAGGATTCTATCCTCCATTCAGCATTTACTGCCTTTGTTTTATCACTAAACATGGTCTTGATTTCTTTCACAAAATCATTCCAATCTTGTGTGACCAGTTCTTTGTCTAGCTCATTGAGCTTCTTCTGTATGTAAATTCCTACAATACCTTCTCTAAGGCATGCCAGGATTGCTGTGATTCTGTCATTGATCTCCATGACCCTATTACTTTTGAGATATAATTGTATCTCTCTCCACCAATCTTCAAATTTCATTTGGTCCCCATCAAACCATCCTGGATCTGGAACCATACTCTTTGGCATTGTTGCTTATGTGTTGTCATTTACTGTTACTGGTACTGGCATTTCTGACATCTCTGTATCTGTTTGTTTGTATTCTTCTGAGGCTTTGTTCTCAATCTGTAAAGATCCTAGTTATTCTGATAATGCCTCTATATCTTCTATTCTTTTGGAACTTATCTTGGTTTCTCTTCATAGTTTTGCACTATACATGTTTTGTTTGTTGTTTGGTGGTAACTTTGCCTAGTTTTGTCTGTGGAATATTTTACTACACCTCTCTTACAAGGTGAGCTCATTGGTATATTACCAAATGTTATGACCTTAGCTTTTAAAGCTCAGGTTGCACTTTAGGCAAGGACTTGAGAAGAAGTAAGAGAAGTGTATAAGTGGTAAAGTGTAAGAATACATGATAGTATCTATATTATATATATGTGAAGTACATAAGGAAACAGTTCATAGTCTATGAGGAAAACAAGTTATAATACATAAGAAAAAGATAAGGCTAAGATGCCTACTACATGAGGTGCTGACTAAGATAACTACAGTGCAGCCAATCATAACATCATTACCCTTTGCCCTAGTCTATATTGCATCCTTGGGGTATCTATTGTAACAATCCAGAAGGAAACAGATAATGAAAAGGATTAGAAACAAAAGAGTTTTAGAGAAGGTTCTGAGTAGGCAAAATATAAAGGATCTTTGTATCTAATACTCAAAATTGATATGTTATTCCAAATCAATGGACAACAAAGAGAGAGAGTTAAATGTGCAAACTAGCATTAAGACAAAAAATGGAAAGAAACTACAGTTACAAGTACTAGTAGATTTAAGATGCATATATACTAGAATTAATAAACAGCTAGTAAAGAAAGAAGTAATCAAGATAGAACCAATGGACAAATTATTTGAGATTTTCAATGCAGATAGAACTAAGAATAGAGAAGTTACACAATATGCACTGCTAGAAGTTGAAATAAATAGACACAAGGAAGACATCAATGTAGCAGTCACATATTTAAATGGTATAGACATTTTTTTAGGATATGACTGGTTGGTCAAACACAATTTAGAAGTAAATTGGAACATAGAAAAAAATATTGTTTATAAGATGTTCAAAGATATACAAGATGCAACATTAGGATATATTATTCAAAACTAGGAGAATACAGCCAACAGATAACCAGAACAAAGGATAATAGGAAATAGGAAAGGAATTAAATCCAACAAGCTCAGAGTATCTTTCAGATTATACTTGACCATTTACTCACTTGTTCAACAAGAAGAAATTCAAAAAGTTGCCAGAGAGAAGAGAATAGGACCATGAAATCAACTTAACAGAAGATGTACCAAAGGAATTAAATATAAAGGCCTATGCAATGACCACCAAGAAAGAAGAAGCATTGAACAAATATTCCAAAAAAGAATAGATCATTATGATTGGTATAGGATTATCAGAAGTTGAACCAATATATGATAAAGAATAAGACTCTATTATCCTTAATTGGGGAAGTAATCAACAAACTCAAGGAGGCAAAATACTTTAACAAGTTGAATATTATCTAGAGATATAACAACATATGGATTAAAAAAGGAGATGAATAGAAAGTGGCATTCCTAACAAACAAAGGATTATTTGAACCCAAAGTGATATATTTTGGATTATACAATTTGCTAGGAACATTTCAAAGGATGATGAACAGTATTTTCTAAGAGCTACTACATGAAGAAATACTTTGTAATACCTGCAAAAACAAAAATAAACTGGAAGAAAGGACAATACATTTCTTAAAGGTGGTAGAGAAACATAATCTCTATTTTAAACAGTCAAAATGTGACTTTGATACTGAGGAAATATAAATCTTAGAGATAGTAGTTGGAAAAGAAGAAGTTTAAATGGAAAATGATAAAATCAAGGTGGTCAAGAGATGGAAAACCCTTATGAAAATAAAAGAAGTGGAAAGCTTCTTAGGGTTTGCAAATTTCTATCAACACTTTATCAAGAACTTCAGTTATATGGCAAAACCTCTTAACAAACTTAAAGGGAAGAAAAAATGGAAATGGGAAGAAGAATACTAAAAGATGTTTGAAAAACTTAAAGAAAAAATCACAAGCCAACCAGTACTTGCTCTTCTGAAGAGAGAAA